>Ga0209302_10000631_pt1 | contig 20417 bp, 17 predicted proteins | sample ArcOceMetagenome_2_FD_187445 | JGI IMG/M metagenome (GOLD analysis project Ga0209302, IMG submission 187445) | Marine eukaryotic phytoplankton communities from Arctic Ocean - Arctic Ocean ARC135M Metagenome (SPAdes) (version 2) | ecosystem: Environmental > Aquatic > Marine > Oceanic | place... | reverse complement strand
AAACTTCCGGCCGGGTTCTCAGCTTGCCACAGTTTTGACGAGCGGAGGGGCACGTCTGATTTCATCACACAGGGCACGTTTGGATCTTCTGGCGCGTACCTCTGGTTGGTGCTGCCGGCAAACACGCCATCGGCTTCGCTGCCGTCAAGCCCCTTCGATTCCAAAGGCTTGTTGCGCTGCTTCCTCCTTAGGAGCATCACAGAGCAAGCGCAGATCAAGCAGCAGCAAGCAAGCAGTGCCACGATGACGCACAGCCCCAGCCAGGCCCACCAAGGTAGGATGGCCAGCAGCGACTCGTATCCCTGTGCATAGCGAGGGTCGCGGGTGAGAGTCGAGCAGGTGGGAGCAGGGTTAGTGCAGCGGGCACGGTGCAAGGAAGACTCGTCCTAGGCTGGGGCGGGCGGACGGGAGAGTGCTGAGGTCTGAGCTGCTGGCGTCTCGGAGTAGACCATGGAAGGCAACGAGGCGGAGCGGCCACGGCTGTTTCGGGACGCCCTCAGTGCAGGCGGCGGTGCCTCGGTGGATGGTGAGACAGAGGGAGGGCGTACCGGGGGGAGTGTCAAGGGCGGCGATGCTGGAGGCAGCGGCGGTGGCGAGGGCGGGATCGTCTGCACGACGCTCCGGTCGAGCTCCAGCGAAGGCGGCGACGCCAGCTCTAGTCCGAGCGCGGCCTCGAGCTCTTGGGAGGTCATACCGCGCAGGAGGCGTAGCGCCGCCTCCGCTGCAGCGCCATCCACGCCCGAGTCCACTCTCGCCTCGATCTGGTCTTGGGAGGTGGACAGAGTCACGGCCGCCACGGGGAAACGGAGCAGCGCCGCTAGCTGCAGCCGCACTCGAGAGATGATGGTACTGTCGAGGGTGCCGTCGAGGGTGCCGTCGAGGGTGCTGTCGAGGAGCCGACGCCGACGCGATGCGACGGTGAAGATGGCCACGAGACTATGGTGGGTGGTCAGACCTGGAGGCGTTGTAGGCGGCGGCAGCGGAGGCTGCGACGGCGGTGGCGGCGTAGGTGGTGGCGGCGATGGCGGTGGCGGCGATGGCGGTGGCGGCGATGGCGATGGTGGCGTAGGTGGCGGCGGTGTGGGCGGCGGCGGCGAGGGTGATGGCGGTGTGGGCGGCGGCGGCGAGGGTGGCGGCTGCGGGTAGAGGTGCGGGCAGTCGAGGGAGGAGTAAAGCATCTGGAGTAGCTGAGGACACACGGATGCCTCAGCGGAGGAGCAGTTGTGCGGGCTGACCTGATCAGGCGACGCCGCTCCAGGCAGCAAGGTGATGTTGAACTGCGCTCGCGTCGGGCCAGCCGTGATGCCACCAACCAGCTGAGCAAAGGCGCAGACCGAGGTGCTCGTGTTGATTTGCATCGCCTCTCCCTGGTACTCGCACCTGCCGTGCGATGCGGAGAGGGCTGAGGACCGTGCAGGGTTGAGCCTGATGATAGGCGGGGCTCACCAGCACCCATGCTCGTCCCCCACTTTGACACCGGAGGTGCAGCTGCTCGAGGCGTGCTGCTCTTCAGCGCACGGCATCACCTGCGAGGCGATGCATGCCAGCCTTGGTTAGCAAGCGAGCACGAGCAACGCGACAGCCGGCCGATTGGGGCGGGACCTTGCCTGCAGCTGCATCGCTTGCAACCAAGCATCGTCTGCCGCCAGTGTCAGATTCGGTGCGACTCGGGCCGCCATCGCCCGCGCCTCGCACAGAGCGGAGTCGTCGATCGCCTCCAGCGCGTACCACACAATGGCGCCATCTGGGCCGGCGAGTGTCAGCGTGACCGTGGGCGGTCCTCGCGGCGGCTCGAGAGTCGCGATACGCACGGGCTGCGTCCATGGTCGCACCCGGAGCTGCGCACTCGCCACAGCGCTTGGCATGTAGCCGTACTCATGCACGTACGCACACAGTTGGAGCTCGTCACTGCCGCGCGTGAGCGTGAGCGTACCTTCGTACCGAGACCACGAGCCTTGAGGTGTGGCGAGGACCTCGGGCGGCGTGCTGCAAGGCTGGGCAGGTACCGAGGGGCTGTTGACTTGTCGCAGCGCAAAGCGCAGCTCGCCCCCTCCTGTCGAAGCGAGCTGCAGCTGCGCGCCCTCAGGCACCTCGCGCGGCCCTCCGAGCTGCAGGGCGACTGGCAGCTGGGGGTGCGAGCGTGGCGGGAGCAGCACGTGATAAGACTGGACTGCCTCCTCCGAGTCGAAGTAGAGTGGGTGGAAGGCCCGCACCCGCACCGTGGTGTTACTCGCGAGGAGGAGACCTGATGCTCGTAGCTGTGGGCTGCTACCGCTCACGTCCGTGTCGTCCGTACTGTACCGGATGATGACGAGCGGCACATCGGCCGGGTCCTCGGCAGAAGCGTTGGCCGTGAGATTCACAGTCAGAGGGTAGGCGAGGGCGGGGCCGCCAGGCTGACTGAAGCGGGGCGGGGGCAGCGCCACTTTGGTGTGCAGGCTCAAGTTCAGCTCGCTGGAAGGTAGGTGCATGCGGTGCGTGGTGATCGCTCGCACGGAGTAGAAGCGAGCCGCCTCGCCCAACACGAGTTGGCTGCTCGCGCCGCACTGCGAAGCTCGCTCAGTTGGGGTCAGGCCTATGCCGGGAGCGCCTCCTTGGACGCCAACGGTGAGGCAGACCATGGGGGGTGTCCCATCAGCGGTGGCGTCGTCGGGCGGGCTGATTCCGAGGACGGCGCCTGGAGTGACCTCATGAGTGGCCACGTGAGTGACTGTGCCTTGGAGTGGCGAGAGCTCGGCCACGTCACTCACCGGCGGTGGGAGGGGCGCTCGCCTTGTGAGGCAGTGGCCCAGCTCGTGACGCCACTCTTTGTAGTGCGTGGCCGGGCAGATGCAATCGTGCACCGACGAGCGCGGCGACAGCGAACCCGACGCGTTATTGGCGCAGGCTGAGCATGAGATGGAGGCAGAACGCACCGGGCTGTGGGCACGGTCGTCGTAGATGGTGGCGTTGGCCGTGCCGTCGATTGGTGCGGGATGGAGTGAGGCTTGCTCCAGGATGAGATGCCTTGGCTGGAAGAGACCCGCCTCAGTAGGAGAGGCGTCGCTGTCATCGCCAAGGAAGAGCTGCAGCTGGCGCGCCCCTTGGGATGTGTGCAAGGGGACGTTGTAGTTGGCGATCTCGATACGCGAGATTGATACCTCAGAGCCGAGGTCGAGGAGGAGCCGCATTGCTCCTGAGCCAACGCTCAGATACTGCTGGCCCGTGTCACCCGCCGTCACTCCGACAAGACCGGGCGCGAGCGTAGATTGGGCGTCGTAGAGTGCTTCGCACGAGCTACTCCCAGCGAGTGCATGCGGCGTGCTGTTGCCCGTCAGGTCGAACTCGAGGCAAGCATGCACCGCCACCGGCTGCAGCTGCGCGTCGAAGAGTCGCACCTGTGTGGGGGGGGTAGCAAGAACTTATAAGGGCGTGTAAGGGGTTGTAAGGGGTTTGTAAGGGCCTGTAAGGGCCTGTGAGGGCTGCAAGGGCTGTAAGGGTCGTAAAGGGGCTGTCAGGGTTTGTAAAGCGGTTCCAAGCAGGTGCACCTCGGCCAATCCGACTTGCTCGGCGGCATGGTGCCAGCTGTGCCTAGCGAAGTCTGGCTCGGTGCTAGGCGAGCTGATACCGAGATACCGCCCCCGCCACACCTTGAAGCTGCTCGCGTCGCAGCCGCACGCCCCCGCAGAGGTGGTGCCCATGCCTGCTCCGCACGGGGGCACGCAACGGCCGGAAGCAGGGTCGAGCACCCCTCCTCGCGCACAGTCGCACGAGCAGGTGCTTGCGTTCAAGTGAGCATCGCCGGCACACCCGGCAACGCATCGGCCGTTGCACAGTTCATCAGGCTCGGCACAGCTCGACGCCAGTGCGAGATCGCTCAGTCGGAAGCCGAGCTGTGCCGGCTCCAGCGCGCGAGTGTGGAGCCGAACCTCGGCGAGCTTGCCATCGACGAAGCCAGGGGGGAAGCCCGCCGCCTGCAGGCCATGTGTGCCGCCTACAAAGACGGCGGGGGAAGGCGTGTGCAGCGCCGGCTCTTCAGGTGAGACGCCGGTGCGGTTGGACCATGGCGCGCAACCAACGTCAGTCCCGTCCAGAAAGTAGCAGCAGCTGGTGTTAGTGCAGACCGCCGCCATGTGGTGCCAGCGATCGCGCCTCACCCACGGCAGGATCGCATTCACAGCCGCGCCCTGTGCCGCGTCGATCAGGTGCATCTCGATCAGCACCTCCGTCCCGAGGGCTGTCGGCAGGACGGCTAGCTGCAAGCTGAGGTGCCAGAACGGAGTCGTGCCCATGATGGAGACGGGCTGGCTCGGCGTGTCTCGCCACTCGAACCAGGCTTCGGCCGTGAGGGGCGGCCGCAGAGGCTGTGCGAGTGGGTCATCAGGAGCCGGCGGAAGATAAGCCTGCAGCTGCGGCGAGACAGTACACTCGTCCACCCCGTTGCCGCGCGTCGTGAAGATCTGGAGCGGCGGCGGCAGCTCGAGAGGCGAGGAGCATGCGTACCACGCGTTGTCCCGAGCGGGTGAATAGTAGCCGGGTGGTACGTTGACGCAATCGATCACCGAGGTGTTGGCGGCTGAGATCTCGGTGGGTGAGATCTCGGCGGTTGAGATCTCGGTGCGCTGGTACATGTCCACGGCAGTGCAGAGGAAGGGGCACGTCGGCTCAGTGTAGGCGAACCCCTGCGACGCGCGTCAGAGCAGCGGTGAGAAAGGGGGTGGGTTAGGGTGGGAGGTGAGTCGGAGTGCGGCCAGGGGTTCGCCGAGGTGCGGGCTAGGGCTGCTGGCATAGCTCGCACCGAGGTCCAGACAGCCTCGCCTCGCATGACGGCCTTGAGGCCGTAATTGCACTGAGCCAGAGTCTCGGCCACACTCATACCGGCCGCACCGAGCTCTTCACAGCCGCACGTGACCCAACCGTTGGAGGTAGCCGGCGACCAGAGGCCAGGCGGCATGGCCATGCATCGGCGGCAGAAGCCGGAGCGCGTCGTCATAGGACACGGTAAGTCCACGCCGCCCCAGCCGGCGCCGCACGCCCAAGGGCAAGCGTCGCTTCCGTTGCCGCTCGCGGTGTACGCTGGCCCGCCTCCGGTGGGTTTGTACTCCTCGTCCATGTTGGTGCACGCGTACCGTGCGCAGTCGCCCGCGGGCGAGTAGTAGCCGGCTCCGACGGGGACGACGGCGGTGAGGCTAGAGTCGCACCACATATCGACACTGCAATCGCCGGCCGAGCAGTCGTCGAGATGCCGGCGGCGTGCCTCGGCCAGCTCGAGGGGCGTGGGTGCGGCGGCGCGGCGCGGCACGGTAGAGCGGTGCTCCTCGGTTGGGAGGGCTGCGGGCTGGCCTGATGCGGGCTGGTCTTGCCACGTCAGCGCCCGCCGCCGCGAGCTGTCGGGCCACTCGTCGAAGGTGCTGTTCATGCGCAGCTCGAGGTACGTGCGTTGCGACCCGCCTCTCTCCTCTCGGATGGCGGCGGCGAGGGGGTGGTAACGGAGCCAGCGCTCGCCCTCCCGCGAAGCAGCTTGCGTGTGAGATAGACCGAAGGCGTCTGCTGAGAGGCTTTCGTGGTCAAGGCTCAGCGCGAGCAGGGGCGCAAAGTCATGCAGCTCGCGGCACAGAGCGAAGCCAGTGTGCCCCGCGCCCAGCCCTGGCGCCGTGCCGGTGCCGAAGCCGCTCGCCAGCCGCTGCACCTCCGAGGCCTTATGACGAAGGCACTGCTCGGCAGCCTCCAATGCGCCGCCCTTTGGTGATAGCGGCTGCAGCGCCACACGCCATCCATGCAGCGAGCTGTTCACCACGCTCAGCTGATAGTCGGCCACGCTTGCGAGCTGCGAGGCTGGTGGGCAGCCAGTGCCCAGCTGCATGTGTAGCTGGCGGGTCGTGTTGAGAGCGTGCAGCCACAGCTGGGCTGCCTCGAGCTGGGCTGCGGTCTCGACTGTGAGTTGAACCAGCTCGAGCTGCGCCGCCGAGGGGGAAGGCGCCAGGGGAGGCGAGTCCAGTCCAAGCTGGTGCAGCAGCACACCCCACTGCGGCCGGGCCACCGCCTCCACCCCCGCCTCCACTCCCGTACCTGCGCTGTCGCCGCCGTCGCCGCCGTCGCCATCGTCGCCGATGCCGCTGGCGTTCACGAATGCAAGGAGCCCGTCGGCCCACGCGCCCAAGGCCGCCACCAACGCGGGCCCATCCAGCCACTCGGCCAGCAGAGAGCTCACGAGGCTGCCAAGCTGCACCAGCCTCCCATGGCGCACCGAGAGGAGCTGCGCCCTGAGGTGCGCTGCCAGATCGCGCTCCGATGCGCGCCATGCGCCCCGCGCATCCCCGAGCTGGGCGCGCCACACCTCGCGCGCCGCGCCGTGGCGCTGCGGCTCCTCCTCGCCGAGTAGCGGAGACGCGCACAGCCGCCGCATCGCCTGCGCCGCCTCCGCCACAGAGAGGCGTGCCGTACGTGCGGCGGCGGCAACGTGCAAGGGTTCGCGCACCGCCAGAGCCCAGGCGCCCTCTGGCTCGATGCACGAGCTCTGCATGCCGAGCGCCGCGCACGAGGAAGCAGCGAGCGGGCCGCACGCCAGCGGCACGCATGGCATCGAGAGGGGCGGGCTCGCCTCGGTGTCGGACACCAGGCGAGCGAAGCAGCCGGCTTGGGGCTCCCAGGCCCCGAGCATGCGACGGTCCTCCCAAGCATGTAGCCGCGCGCTGGCTTGGACAGAGCGGAGGGGGGCGTGTTCCACCTCGCGCACCTTGGCCAGGCAGAGGCTGCCATCGACGAGCATTGCATCGCCCAGCTGCAACATGCCCGGCACCATCGCATGCGAAGCTGATGCGCTGGCTGCGCGCGGCGCAGCAATGGGCAGGGTTGGCCAGAGAGGTAGGGCGGAAACGCACGCTGCGTGTGTGGTGGTGGGTGAGGCTGGCGAGCAAGCCATCTCGGTGCACGGGGCTCCAGGCGCAGAGGCGGGGGCTGGACCTCTGATGAGATGCGCTGACGCACGCCGCGATGCTATGTGGCCGAAGGGGCGGGTGCGATGCGATGCTAACTGGTTAGGGCTCTCACCTGCGACGTCGACGATCCACTCCAGGTCCACCTGCCAGTCGGTGTCTGCGGTTGGTGAGGCTGGTGAGGCCAGCAGGAGCAGGAGCAGCAGGCGTGGATGCGCATGGTAATGGCGGACTCGGATCATCGCTGCGTCTTGCGAGGGTCCCAAACACCGATGGAGCAGCGGGGAGAGGCGACGCCGCGAGAGCAGCGGAGCAAAAAAGCCGGGCCACAGCCGCGCGGCGCATCCGACCCGCAATTGTTGAGTGTGGCAGGCGGGGGGTGATAAAAACATCTTCCCGGACAACTCCTCTTTCTGCCAGGCCATCTCATCACAAACAACTCATATTTCCCACGTCCCACCTCTCACATTATTCTGAATAGTGTTTCCAAATCAACTCAATATAAGCGCCAAGCATACTATACAGTAACATCAGGAATTGAAGCAAATCAAGTGCTGGGGTTTGAGGCTGCCATGTCACAAATGCAGCACGTGGCGACGGGGCGCCTTCGCTTCCATGGGGCCCATACGCAGAGCCCACGTGGGAAGCATGAGGTTCTTGAAGGACATCACCGACGGCTTGAAGGGCGCGTGCTTCTTCATGAGGAGGTGGCTGTCCGTCGGGGTCAACGTCTGGATAGCGTGCCCCCCCCTGGCGTGACTCGACGGAGGGCCGACCGGCGCGTCGTTGCAGTGGGTGCACAGGTCCGACCCGAGGGGCAACTGCGCCAGCCCAATCTCGCGCCTGTCCCTGTTGAAGGTCGCTGAGTAGGCCCGCAGGAAGGGCATGCCGAGGATCCAAACCGGCCCGTGGAGCGCAGTGGTCATGTCCATCTCCATGAAGAGCGGCAAGCACGCCTCCACCAGCCGGCCCGTCTTGAAGGGGAACTTGAACATGCCCCAGCCCACCGTCTGCTCCTCCTCAACGTCCTTCAGCTTCGCCACGTACAGCTGCGGCGGCAGCTCGAGCGTGTGTCCGCCCAACTGCAGGTGGAGCGTCGGCAACGAGTCGATGTTGCTGCAATCCGGATTCACGTCGCCAATGGTCAACAGCAACTGGTCGAGCGTGGCGGCCGGGACTGCTATCAGCGAGGTCCCCGAGTCAATGATCGCAGAGCAGTGCGGCGGACCGTCGCAGCTCAGCGAGGGCCCCCCGCCCACCGACATCCCGTCCAGGCGGATGGCCCAGTGCAAGTCGCCGATGACCGGAAACTGCGTGTACGTGAGTCCGGGGATGCCGCCGCCCACCTGCAGCCGGCCAGGGTCTCCGTCGCGCTGGCCGTAGCACACGCCGACCGTGTTCGTCCCCAGCGATGACATGAGTGACAGGTCGGTGTCGTTGGAGCGCGCATGGGTCTGCATGCCGAGGCCCATGACCGCGTCGTAGCTCGCTTCGGCGAATCCTCTCAGATCGTTCTGCTGCATGAGCAGCACCGACTGCCGCGGCACCTGGAGACTGCCGAGCACCACCTTGTCGTAGTGCACCTGGCTGCGGACGCGCCCCTGCCCAAAGTGGGTCTCGACAATGTCGCCACGGTTTGCGAAGGAGTTTGATTGGTCGCGGTCGAACAGTTTGTGCGGCGCGCAACCCTCGCACCCGGTGGATGCCAGAATGAGCTCAAAGGAGCCTGTGTCAGGCACTGCGTCCATGATCTGCGGCGGCGAGCCAACTTGGACTTCAACCGTGTACTGGGCGTTCATGTAGTTTTTGCTGGTGACGCACGTGAGCGGCGGCGCGGCGTACGCGCCGCACGCCAGCGCCAGCGCCATGCATCTTCGCATGAGGTTACGAACCCCCTTCCTCACGAAGCCGAGACAGAGGCACCGCGGTTTTCACGAACTGCCTAATTTGGCACCGCCGCCGAGGGAAATCGCTCGGTTCGCCGCTGGAATCGAGGCCGGCATCCACAAGGCCGGGGCAGCTGGCTGCCACCGAGCTCGCTCGGCACGTGTAGCCGACCATTGGCGGTTGTATGAATGGCATCGTCAGTAAGCCATCCGTAATCACTGCGGTGCTGAGCCCCTTCTCCTCACACTGGTGCTGCTGCTGCGCCGCAAGCATCGACCCGCGAGGCGAGCGGGCTTGAGGCGTGGCAACGGCCGAGACAAATGAGACGATTGACATGACCTCACCCCCTCCACAAGTACCGGTAGCGCGGTGAGGTATCGCGATGGGTATCGCAGTCATTTTGCAGTTCCTGATCTGTACTGCCGCGCTCCGTGTGGTCCATAATGGTCGTCCCGGACGGCAGGGGCTGCGCTGATTTACCTCCTGGGCAGCAGGCTCAGCAAGGAGCGGCTACCAGACCACAGGCAGAGGAGCAGGCACAACCGGCGTCCGCTCGAGATCCGAGCGCCACTTCTGTCAACCCGAAGTGTCGCGCGCTGCTGTTGCTTATGCAGCGTTCAGTACAGATGGCCGTGGCACGGCAGCGGGAGGCAAGGCGGCTGCGCCAGCGCCGCCAGCGCCGGCTGCGCCTCATGCTTCTGCTCCTTGGCATGCGTCGTCGGCTCCTCGACAAGCCACGCCGCCGGGTGATCCAGCGCACAGACGGTGGTTGGGAGGCGAGCACGATCAACAACTATGTCACTCTTGGCGATGCCAAAACGTACCAGCTCAACTTCCGCATGAGCAAGGCCAGCTTTGACTGCATTCTAGAAAAGCTATCATCAACGGGCTATCTCACTACGAATGCCAGCCCCAATCCAAAGTATCGCATGACGGCTGCCTTCAAGCTGGGTGTCGCGCTGTATTTCATGGCAGGCCATGGTCGCGGTGACATGAAGGCCGTCGCTGATGCAGCAAGCCTCGGCACGTCCACAGTGGTGCAGTACCTCGACAAATTTTGCCGGGGTGTGGCCCGTGTGCTCAGGCCCATCTACATGCCCTCAACACCCCCAAGCCCAGAGAATTTGAAGAGCATACGCGCGCAGTTCGCCTCTCGTCGTGGCATTCAGAACGTGGCGATGGCAATCGATGGCAGCCACATCCCATACAAGCCCCAACATGCAGCCACTGCAGCAGATTTCAGAAACTATAAGGGCTGGAATTCCATCCTGCTCCTTGGCTTCGTGAACTCCTTTCACCTGTTTGTAGATGCTGAAGTTGGTGCATGCGGTAAATCTGGCGACAATAGCGTCCTGGGAACATCATGGCTTATGGGGCAAATTGAAGAAAATCCAGAGGCATGGCTCGGGCCCAATGGTGTGATTGCAGGAGATAATGGTGCTAGTGATGGTGGGAAGCGCTTGCTCAACCCCATCCCAAATCCCACTACTCCAGAGGACTTCTTCTACAACTTTGCCCACTCATCTACACGGTTCTTCGTGGAGGAGACATTTGGGCGATTTAAGAACCGATTTCGATTTCTGTTGTACGCCCAAGATATGGACCACGCCCGGTTCAATCGTGTTGTGTATGCCTCAGTAATTCTGCACAACCTCTGCACCATTCGCAAAGATGATGCATTGGACTTCACAAGTGGAGCAGATGATGAGTGGCAACATTTTTTCAAGGAGTTCGCACGTGATGCATGCCCGTCGTGCACACGGCGTGGCGTGCTACACTGCTCTCACACGGCACGCTACAGAAATATGCGTGCAGCTTGTGGTTCCTCTGCTATGGAAATTAGAGATGCAATCAAAACATCTCTGTGGGAGGAGATGCGCGCTAATAACGAAGACGTAGACGCAGTCATGGCAGAGCTGGCTGAGCGCGCTGCAGCACAGGGTGTCTGATTAGTCATATCTTATTTAGCAAGAATACTTTATGCTCTCAGTGTGGTGACTGGGTGTAGTGACCAATGTGTGTATATCATGGTAATCAAGAGTTTGGGCTCATGACTGACTTTCAGATTTTGAATCATCAGCATCAGCAGGAACAACTAAGGGGTAGGAATAACCTTTAATGGCACTCTCAAAGAGAGCTAAAGTTATCTCTAAAACTAAAATCACACATCGCACCAGTTGGCACATTTTACTTTAATTTTACTCGTGGGGTTTGTGTGTTTTGGGGGGAGACAGTGTGTTTATTTTGTGTTTGTTTGGGGGGTGGCATATTCTTCCTGGTTGTTGAACAATAGAGCTTGCCCAACAAGAGGGGGGGGGGCACTTAAGTACCCCTCACCAATAGAGCTTGCCCTAGGAGAAGTTTACAGGGTTGCTTGTCCGCCGCCCATGAGGAGCTTGATCATTTCGAGCTGGTGCGCGCGCTCTTTCACGGCACGCGCCTCCTCACGCTTCTCGTAGTCTTTTTCGTCGGCCTTCCCTTTATCGATCAAGGTCTGCATCATGCTCAGGTACGGATCCTTTTTGACCTACACAGGGTGGGGAGTAGGGATGGTTAGGGTTAGGGTTAGGGTTAGGGTTAGGGTTAGGGTTAGGGTTAGGGTTAGGGTTAGGGTTAGAAGACACCTTCTTTGGAGGGCGGTACTTGTCGCTGCCAGGGTTGAGGGGCTTGTCTGCAGCAGACTCCTTGGCTCCCTTGGCACCCTTGGCACCACCCTCATCATGCTCCTCCCCCTCCCCGTAATGCTCCTCGCCGCCACCCTCTTCTTCTCCCTCATCACTGTCGCTGGTGCCACTTGGGCTGGTGCCACTTGGGCTGGTGCCACGGCTACCATCGCCAACGGAGTTGAAGGACCCTCCATTGTTTGCTGAGCCACCATTGATCGCATGCGGTGGCACGACCACTGGCCGGTCCTGCCGATTGAATTTGAAGAAGATGTCGGTGGCGTCAGTCTTGCCGAACTCGCCGACCGCGCAGTTCTTCACTGCATCTGCCATCACAGAAGCTCAGCAGCTCAGCAGGCAGCAGGGGCAGGGGCAGGGGCAGGGGCAGGGGCAGGGGCGGGCAGCGAGGACGTTAGGTGGGCTGCGCACCGACATCCTCTGCGGGAGCGCCAGATTCCTTGCGGCGCTGGATGGCACGGCAGTGCAGCTTGAAGGCACCATCAAGGGTGCTGAACTTCGCCTTGAGCGAGTCCGCTGTGCGCCGGTCGGACTCCTCCAGTACGCCAGCATCCACTACAGCGTTGTAGTTTGCAGCGATCTTGTCCCAGATGTTCGTGTTCTTGTTCGACTTGTCGTCCATGAACTTCTGCATCTCGAGCCGGCTCTGCGTCAGCTGACGAATGGCCTTGACCGACATCGCCGTCCTCCTTTCAGCAGCAGCGCCCGCCTTGAGCACCTGGAGAGCCTTGGCGCCGTCCGCTTTCTCCTGCACTGCCACAGCAGCGGCCGCGTCCTTGACCAGGATCTTCTGCGCCTCCACCTGCCTCAAGTGGTTCTGCAACGCGGCGTCGCGCTCCGCCCGCTTCGCCGACTTAGCAACCTCGAGAGCATGCTGCAGCGGACCGGTCCGCACCTCGAGCGCCTTCAGCTTCACCGCCATCTTGTTCTGCTTCGCCTTGGCAGCCTCCAGCTTCGAGGCACGCTGCTTCTTGGTCTTGTGGACGATATCGGGGTCATCTTCGGCCGCTGCGGCAGCCGTAGGCTGGCTGCCTGATCGGAGCGGCATGGCCAGTACGCACGTTCTTGGGTAGCGACGCGTTGCGCGAAAAGCACGATACCGATAGCGATACCGACGCGATACCGACGCTAATACGGTTACTTGTGGAGGGGGTCAGTAACACGTAAGGAGGATCACGAGTTTGCTCGCTCGCGCCCGTCAGGAGGGGTGGGTGCTCACCATCGCGTCGACGACACCATCCCGCTCGACGCCCCATCCTTCGGATCTGGTCCAGAATGGGCATCAAGGGCCTTAACACATGGATCCACGCGAGCTTCCCAGGTGTGATGCGCCCGGTAGACGGGCGAGGCAGCGCCACCTACGACCACGTTCTCTTCGACCTCAACGGCATCGTGCATCAGGCCTGCCGCCGCAGCCCGAAGGAGCGCGAAGTGCTGCGGGCGATCATCCAAGAGCTGGACGAGCTGCTGCGGCTCTTCCCGGCGCGGCGCACGGTGCTCATCGCGCTCGACGGCCCGGGTCCGGAGGCCAAGCTGCTCGAGCAGCGCAAGCGCCGGATCGACAAGGTGCTCAAGGCGGCGCGCGACGTGGAGGCTGCCATCCCCGGCTCGGCGGAGGCGCTGCGCCGCGAGGAGCTCCGGCGCGTGGAGGCGGCAGCGGGGCGCGGCCAGCGAGACGCACCCAAGCGCAACGGCCGTAAGAAGAGGGCTGGCTTTGACTCGCTGCAGGTCACCCCAGGCACGCTGTTCATGCTGCGGCTGCGGCGCGCGCTCGAGTGGTACGCCGCCTCGCGGCTGTGCGGCGTCGCGGGCGTGTGTGTCAACACACCGCGGCCCGCCGTCTTCGTGTCCGGTGCCGACGTGGCGGGCGAGGGTGAGCTCAAGCTGCTGCAGCACCTGCGGCAGCTCGGGCCCGCGGGGGAGCGGCAGTCGGCGCTGCTGGTCGGGCCGGACGCGGACCTGCTGCTCCTCGCCCTCGCGGCACGGCCCGACCACGCCGCCGCGCCCGTCGACGTCCTCACCACCGACGCCGAGGGGAGGCGGAAGCTCTTCCTCGTGGCGCAGCTCGCCGCGCACCTCGGCCGCCAGTGTGGCGTGGCTGGGGCGAGGCCCGGCTGCTCCTCCCGTACCTCCTCCTCCTCCGTGCCACCCAGCCTTGGCTCCGCGCTGGAGCGCAGGCTGGCCGAGGACGGCGAGGCGTACACGCGCGCCGAGTTCATCCACTTCTACGGCGGCCAGGCCGAGTGGGAGTGCGCGCGAGCAAGCGGCGGCGGCGATGGAGGCGGCGGCGGCGGAGGAGGCGGCGGCGGCGGCGGCGGCGGCGGCGGCGGCGGCGGCGGCGGCGGCGGCGGCGGCGGCGGCGGCGGGCTCGTATCGATCGATTTCTTGGTGGTGGCTGTGCTGCAGGGCAACGACTACTTGCCCAAACTGAGAGGGGCCCAGCTGCAGCGCATGTGGAGCAAGCTCGTCGGCCTGGGCAAGGGCCGCTTCCGAGGGCAGCACCTCTTGGCGCCTCAGGCCGACGGCCGCCTGCTGCTCCACGTGCCGATGTTCCTCGCGCTCGTGGGCGGAGGAGGCGGTGCGCCGGCGCCAGGAGGGGCTGCGGCGGCGGCGGCGGGGGACGAGGGCTCGGCGGAGGGCAGCGAGGACGAGGAGGGCGAGGAGGGCGAGGAGGGCGAGGCGGGGGCGATGACGCCACGCGGCGGCGGCGGCGGCGGCGGCGGCGGCGGCGGCGGCGGCGGCGGCGGCGGGCGGGCGCGGCACGACGTCGATGGCTACGTGCGCACGCTGCTGTGGTGCGCACACGCCTACCTTGCCGGGGGGCAGCAGCTGGACTACGGCGTCTCGTACCGCCACCCTGCCGCGCCTACGGCGGCGCAGCTCTGCGCCCACTTCGCGTCCAACGGGCAGGCGTGGCCCGGCTACGCGCCGCCGCCGCCGCACGCGCGTGGCGTGCCGCTGCGCCCCGACGCGTTCGCGATGTCGCTGCTGCCCGCGGCGGCTCAACCGTACGTGCCCGCGCCGCTGCAGGCACTCATGGCGCCAGGCCACCCGCTGTCCGAGCTGTACCACGCTTCGCCGCCGCCCGTGTGGCGTGCCGAGCTGGCGTCGCGCATCCGCCTCGCCGTGGAGGCTGTGCCGGTGGAGGCCTACAGCGCGGAGGAGCGCGAGGCCATCGCGGTGGGCAGTGTGCGCGTCTTCGGGCTGATGCAGGAGAGCGGCCACCTCGCTGCCGAGGTCGCCCACCTCACTGCCGACCGCCGCCTCGTACCGCTGCGCGCGCCGCCGCTGCCGCCGGTGGGCGGCGCGCCACTGCGCAACCCGGAGCGGGTGGGCGTGGCGAGTGCGCCCTCAGCCTTGGCAGCCAACGAGGAGACCAACGGGGTGCTGCGCTGGCGTTGGGGCGACGTCGCGCCGCCGGCCGTGGCACCGCTCGCGGTGGCGGCGGCGCCTGCCGCAAGGAGGCCGCCTGCCGTGCCGCCGCCCGCCGCCGCCGCGCTGCCGCCCGCGCCGCCTCCGCCTGCCGCCGCGCCGCCGCCCGCGGTGGACATGGGAAGACATTTGCTGGCCCTGCTGCAGCAGCCCGCGCGACCTCAGCAGCCTCAGCAGCCCGCAGCGCCGGCGCCACAAACGAACGCGGGGGCCGCGTTGCTGGCCCTGCTGCAGCCGCAGGCACAGCCGCAGGCACAGCCGCAGGCACAGCCGCAGGCACAGCCGCAGGTACAGCCCCAGGCACAATCGCCGCCGCCAGCACCGCTGGGCTCAGCGCTGCCCGTGCCCTCTGGGCTGCTCAGTCGACAGGCTCCTAGCATGGCTCCTAGCATGGCTCCTAGCATGGCTCCTAGCATGGCTCCTAGTCAGGTCACGACCGCCGCACAGCTCGAGCTGGAGCAGCTTCTCGACTTGCTAAGGCCACCGTCCATGCCACCGTCCATGCCATGATCCTTGATCGGCATCGTCGTTCGGAGTCGTTGTCACTAAAACCGTACGTTTTACAGCGGCTTTTCCAAAAACAGTGCCGACCCTCCCCCAGGCCCCAGCCAGGCCCAGCCCACAACGCACAAGTTGGTAGTTGGTATGAAGGGACATCACTCCGAGAGTCCGATCAGTCACGCATATATGCATGCAGGCCTCCCCAGACCTCGCCTACGGCTTTATGGTCGCCTATGGTGCTAGAGGGTCAACAGTCATGGCTAAGGTGCGGTGCACTCCACTCCATCGTCGGCTTAGAGGAGAACAGGCGGGAAAATATAAAGCCGTAGCTAATAGGGACTATGTGGCAATTTTCGAATATATTGAGGTTTTCAGTGCTTTTCCCAAGGTTGTACCCAAAAGGGTCACCTCGTGAAATGCACTGAAAACGTCAATATCTAGCTCGATATATATATGCGACTGGTAGCTCCTATTTCTGAGGCCAGATTCAGAATCCTTATCCCACAGTTCCGCATTATAGGGAGGGCATTAGACGGAAAACAACGGACACGACCAGAAGTTCCGAAGACTTGGTGTTGCATTAATAGGGCGTTCATTTAGACGGGAAACAAGAACACGGACAAGTATGCTAGGTCGTGTCAGTTGTTTTCTGTCTAACTCTGTAACGCTCCCCTGGATCGTGTGCTCCATGGGAGCAATCGTCCTTGGCTCCGCTACTGGGGTCCACCTCAAGACCCTCCGTCACGTTGGCCTCGCCTACCGCATGCCCCGTGTCCCACACTGTCCCCCACCCCTTCTACTTCTCTACATTACAGCACTAGTCAGTGCTGTAATGTAGAGAAGTAGAAGGGGTGGGGGATCTATGTGTTTGTAAAAACTGCGGAGGTTCCTGGGAGATTCACAGCAGCCTCCAGCGGCAGCCAGTCATGGGGAGTCGCGTTTCTACGGCTTTAATCAGTCAACTCGACTATACATACACAGTAGTCAGAGTGCCTGTGTGCGAGAGGGCAGAGGCCGGCGCACTTTGTGGTGAGGGGGGCGGCGCCGGGCGCGCTCTGTGCCTCCTCTATCTGGGGTGTCCAAGTTCCACTTCCAGCGCTGAGAACATTACGGCTTTACGGCTCGTTATAGCTTCCGAAAAAGGCTGTGGTTTCTAACAGGCAAAGTCTAAAGTCCCGTACCGTAAAGTACTGTATTGGTCCTATGTCCACAGGCCACACCGCTAGAGCACTTCACGTGGCCCCTGCTGCTGAGATGGACGACTAACACGAGGGCCTGGCGGACTAAATTCGGTTGACCGGATCGTGTATGCCTACGTCTCCCTCGTCCACATGCAAGAGAGCCTGGCCGGGCGGCCCCCGCACCACCGGCACAGCAGCCGGGAGCGGCGCGGGCCCGCGGTGCCGGTGGACCCCTCCCAGCAGGAGGACTCGCAACTGTGTCGCGCTCTTAACGAGCTCAACGTCGGTGCCCTCGCCCAAGACGCGGTCGTGCCAGGCCTGCTCCACCATGCCCGTGGCGCGGTCCGTGTACTGCACGGACAGGTGGCCGATGGGCTCGAAGCCCGCCTGGGCGGCGGCCTTTTCGAAGCGCCCGAAGAGTTGCTCCATGCCGTGCGCGCCATCCAGCCGGATCGACCACTGGATGGCGGTGCCGTCCGACGTCTCGAATGTCACCGGCACGCCGTCGCTCGGCGGCGCGCCCGCGCCCGCCTCTGCACCGTCCTCCTCGTCCTCCTCGTCCTCCTCGTCCTCCTCGTCAGACAGCGTCTCCTCGTCGCCGTCGCCGTCGCCATCCAGTACGAGGCCATGGCCATGGGGGTCGGCCTTCTCCTCCGCCGCGATGCGCATGTGTCCGCGCGGTGCGCAGCCCCTGAGCAGCGGCAGCGGGGCGCCCCCCATGCTGCGCCACACGAATACGGCGATGCCCAGCAGAGCGATCACGGCGCCGAGGCCAAGTCCCCAGCCACTGCCGCCCTTGACCGTTGGTGCTAGCTTGGCGAGTGCGGCGTCGTGCGCTGCGCTGGTGGGCAGGAGCTCGGGGGCCACCTGTACGAGGAGGCCGTCCTCCACCATCTCTCGCAGGCCGCTGCTCGCGTCCACGCCGCGGAGGAAGGGGCTCTGGAAAGCGGCCGTCGCGTCGTTGGGGTCGCAGACCTCCACCTCCGCGAGCGAGAGGCTGGGCGCCGGCGTGCTGTCGGCAGCCCTGACCGAGATGAAGAGCCACGTCCCAGTGCCCTTGCACACGGCAACCACCGAGCCCAGGTCCTCCACCTTTGCGAGCTGAGCGCACGGCTTCGCGCTCGCCTTCGACTCTTTGGTGCCAATGTGGATGGCGATCTCGTGGCTGCTCCGCGCCGCGCAGCACGGGCCGAGCAGCATGTGCACCAGGGGGTCGGTCACTTGCTGCGGCATCTGCACCGCCCACCAGGCCGCGCTGTCCTGCGTGCACGCCCGCCACACGTACGGCGCATGCTGGCGCAGGTCGCCGTCGTTGACCAGCGCGGGGGACGTGCCGTTCTCGGCGGGGCAGCTGAGCGAGACCCGGCCGGGCCGCCCGATGGCGAGGTTGGAGCCGGCGCGGCAAGTCGAGCCGAGCATGAGCCGCGCGAGCCGCCCCGACGGCATCTCGCCTCTTGCGCCGCCGCCGCCACCGCCACCGTAGCTGTCCTTGAGGTCGAAGGTGACGGATCTGCCCTTGCCGCGCGTCTCGACGTGGCGCACGGCCGCCGCGTCGAGCGAGAGCAGCCGCGCGACGGCCTGCGCGAAGCCCTGGCCCCAAGCCGGCAGGGGCGCCGCAGCGGCTGCGGCCACACTCATCTTGAGCTCGAGCCGCTGGAAGCCTGCGGCCAACGCGGGGAGGCGCGGAGTCTTGACCGCCTCGCTCGCCTCCGACTCGCCGTTCCACCCCGCAATGGTGGGGTAGCGTAGCTTGAACTGGCAGCCGACTGGGCAGCGCAAGGGGTCGACCACGAAGCCGCCCTCGACGCGCGACAGGGCGTGCGGTGGCACGGGGGACCACCCCTCGTGCTGCCCCTGGTTGGTGTGCAGCAGGCGACTCTCCAGCCCCTTGCGGCACGGCGAGCCCGGGGGGGCGAGAACGTGCACCGACGCCGAGCTCGTGGCGCGCGCCTGAGGGGCCTGGCGCAACTCGCCATCGCGCATGTCCACGAGCAGGCCACCCGTGCTCGGACCCTCGACCACACTGCTGTCGTCCTGGTGCAGCTTGGCGCGGAGCTCGTAGCGGCTCAGGGCGTCGAGCGCGTCGAGGGGCAGGATGTTGTCTGGCAGATCATTCACTTGAATCTGGTCCATGACGACCTGCCAATCCGCCGTGCGCGCCGTGCGCCACTCCACGGAGAGGTACTCCGAGGGCGCGCACTTCCCAAAGGCTGGCAGCGCGAGCTGCAGCGACGTGCAGCTGCCGGACCGCCCCACGTTGATCGCGAGAGACCCGCCGTCCCGATCGAGGGACTGGGTCATGCCCTGCACAGGGGTGCCTTGCTCCGACCAATCGTCGTCGCCGCTGAGGCGCGAGGCGATCTGGAACTCGTACCGCGTGCCTGCTTGCAGCCCCTGCACCTCGAAATGCGTGTCGGAGGTCATGTCCACCGCAGAATCAACGCCTGTGACGCTCACTAGATACTCCATGACAAACTCCGGCGGCAGCGGCGAGGTCCATGCCAGTAGCACGGAGCGGCACGTCGTCGACGCGACCTCAGGCGTGATGCCGCGCAAGACCGGCGGCGGAGGCGAGTACAGAGGCGGCTTGGGTGGCGGACTCGGTGAACCGGGGAGCTCGCAGGTCACCTGAGCCCTGCAATCTTTGACCTCGGGCTGCCAGCACCCGCCCTTGCCCTCCAAACGGAGGATGTTATTGGGCGCTCGCCCGAGCAGCTCCAATTCGGTCGTGCGTGGGCTCGTGCGAATGAACGTGGAGTACTCAAGCGTTTGAACCTCCGTGTTCGTGTTGAAAGTGAACGAGACCGTCGCGCCGTCCTGCCAATTCAGAAGTTTGATCGACCCCATCCAGGTGCCATCGGCCGCCCTCTCTGTAAACGTGAAGCGCTCCTCTGGATCCAGCAGGTCGCAGTCGGCGCCGGCAGCGCAGTGAGTGGCTCTGCTCAGGAGGGCAATCGGCCACACGAGACCGGCAAATGGCCGCATCGCCAGAGGCCCGTGCAGCGCGTGCGTGCCCGTCGCGAGACAGACGGGTGTGGGGGTCACCATAGCGGACCCTGAAATTCTTACCCCTGCCTGAGCAATGCAGTAGCTCATGCCTCCTCTCCACATCCACATCTTCCCTCGCTGCGCCTTCGGCGCACGCGGGATGCTTAACGGACGGTTCTCACCGAGGGCCGCTGACTGACTGTCGGCGCCCTTGGCGTCTTGAACGGGGTGGAGGATCGCGACCGATGGGAACTTCCCTTCACGCGCGCTCTCGGTCGAGCATCCTGTTGTGCTGCCGGGTAGAAGATTTAGAATAAGGGTCGATTTGGGACTTGGCTCACTGGGTTGAGGGAGCGTGAAAATGAGGGTCACTCTTGCAGCATGCACGAGCTCCCTTCATTCCCCGGAAGCCTGCCGCAGCCTGCATGACAAGTTTCCGCCCGCGCGTCGCCGCCCGCGCGTCCAGCGTTTCTGGTACCCATTTAGAACAACCCGCAACTCAAACCATGCTCAAATATTACTTTCCGCGAATTAACACCCGCACCGTCCTAAAAACTGTGTCCGCACTCTCTCTCTCTCTCTCTCTTATTTTTATTACTAGGGTGGCACCTCACTGTGTCAACACGCTAATGATACTGCACGCGGCACACACTCTGATGATGTCCGCTGGTTAACACCCATGTGTCCGCTGGTTAACACCCCCACGGGGGGGTCCCGGTGCTAGAGTCTCGAGTGCGCCGTGCGCACTCTAGAAGCTCGCGTTCTTCTTGATCGCCCGCTCGATCTCGATCGCGACCCCCCACTGCACCGCCAGCGAGAGCAGCTGGCCGTGG
>Ga0209302_10000630_pt1 | contig 20422 bp, 17 predicted proteins | sample ArcOceMetagenome_2_FD_187445 | JGI IMG/M metagenome (GOLD analysis project Ga0209302, IMG submission 187445) | Marine eukaryotic phytoplankton communities from Arctic Ocean - Arctic Ocean ARC135M Metagenome (SPAdes) (version 2) | ecosystem: Environmental > Aquatic > Marine > Oceanic | place... | reverse complement strand
TTACTAATATTTTTTATATGCATCATTATCTTAATTATTTTACTTTCTTAGGCATATTTATTACCTTGTTTATGGTATGTAAGATATTGTTAACAATAGAAAATCTCAAACTTTTATCAAATAAAATCTTATTTGTAATATTTATTATTTTTGGTTATACTGTTTTAAGATATCTTTTTATACATAGAATTCAGGAGTTATATGACCTCCGATTTCCTATAGTTTTAATAACCACTCCTTCTGTCTGTGCTTTCCCTATTCTATTTTATTTGTATATCAAAACTGTACTTTACAATCAAAAAAGCTTTATAAAAAAAGACTTATATCATCTTCTTGTATTTATTTCTATGTATATACTTTACGAATATCCATACAAATTAAATCTATATAATGGAGAGATTGTTAGCGAGGAATATCTTTATTGGTCCAACTACTTTAGAGCCAATAATTTTCCTGATTGGGTTTTAGTTATTAGGACTATTCTAAATATTGTTTACAGCTTATTATCCTATCGCATTTTGTTTAAATATTTTAAAACTAAATCTGCGTCAATTCAAATAAATAAAGTTAAAAAATGGCTCTTTACTTTTGCCAATGTAAAATTTATATTGACAATAGTAAATCTAATAATAGTTACGTTTGTTTTGGGTTTAGGCAAAACAAATGATTTTTCTATAGATGTTATAATATTATCAATAGTATTAATAATGTTAACTCTTATATTAATAGTATATAAAAATAAAAATATCTTATACAATATCCCTGAATACGTAAACTCAAATAATTATTATAATTTAAAAGTAAAACAAGAAGTAAATTTAAATGAGGTATTTAAAAATATCACTCATGAAATTTTTATTCAAGAATTATTCCTTAATAAAGATTTTAAATTAAGCTGGCTATCCGATAATTTGAATATAAAACAAAAGCACATCACGCTTGCTATTTCAGAAAATGGTTTTGAAAATTTTTCAGCATATTCAAACCATTTTAAAATCGAGAAGGCCAAACAATTAATTAAAGCAGGATACCTGGATAATTTTAGCATAGAAGCTCTAGCCATTGCTGCTGGTTTTAAAGCTGTGAACTCTTTTTATAGAGTATTTAAAAGCACTACAGGACTTACGCCATCTAAATATGAATATACATTCAATAAAAAAAACAACTAAATAAAATCCACTTACAAGTCTGTCCTGCAGAATTCCTAAGAGCTTTTTAGCCTATCCCTAATAGCTATTAAAATAAAACATACTGCGCTAAAAACATTTGAATTTACAGCTAAAAAATAAGAAAGGAAGTAACTATAGTTTAGGTTTTTTATATTCCCTTTTATTCTTTCACTTCCTGATTCCAAAACTCTAAATGATTTTTTAAGAAGTCGCTTGTTTTGTAAATGATAGTATAAGATTAAAAAATATTAATATTATTTTTCTTATTGTGTGGGTTATTATTTTAGAATAAAAACAGTTAATTTTAAACAATAGAACGATTATATCTACGCCAATTACTAAAGATAATAACTAAATATTAAAGTTTTATTAAAGGCTCTTGCATTCATTTAATAGGAGCTTATTTATTACTATATTTGTCAGAACCTTCGATTTTTATAAGAAATTAAGGAGAAATAAATTGACAGATATAGGGTCGATTAAATTATGTTAAATTTCACACTACTATAATTATTAGTAGTTTACACTCACAATAAAACAATATGGATGATAATTTTTCACCAAGAGTAAAGGATGTAATTGCTTACAGTAAAGAAGAAGCATTGCGACTAGGACACGAATTTATTGGTACTGAGCATTTAATGCTGGGCTTAATTCGTGATGGAAATGGGAAAGCTCTTTCAATTTTAAATACACTGGATATTGATTTAAATTATCTCCGTAGAAAAGTTGAAATACTTAGTCCTGCAAATCCTCATACTGCCTCAAATGAAAATGACAAAAAAAATCTTCATTTAACACGTCAAGCAGAAAGAGCACTCAAAACTACTTTTTTAGAAGCAAAATTATTTCAAAGTACATCTATAAATACCGCTCATTTATTATTATGCATTCTAAGAAATGAAAACGATCCAACAACTAAACTATTAAATAAAATGAAAATAGACTATGATATAGTAAAAAATGAATTTAAATTACTAATATCAAGTGATGAGGATTATATAGATAAAACAACTTCTGAATCGTTTCCAAACGATGAAGATTTACCAGCTGAAGAATCTGGTAAGGATAATTTATTTTCAGGAAGTACAAATAAGGCCAATAAAAAGTCGAAAACCCCTGTTCTAGACAACTTTGGGAGAGACTTAACGTTTCTTGCAACAGAAGGAAAATTAGATCCTGTAGTTGGTCGAGAAGGTGAAATACAACGTGTTTCACAAATATTAAGTAGAAGAAAAAAGAACAATCCATTATTGATTGGTGAGCCAGGAGTTGGAAAATCAGCAATTGTAGAAGGATTAGCCTTGCGTATAGTACAAAGAAAAGTATCTCGTATTTTATTTGATAAACGAGTAGTTACACTTGATTTAGCAAGTTTAGTAGCTGGTACAAAATACCGTGGACAGTTTGAAGAAAGAATGAAAGCAGTAATGAATGAAATTGAAAAGAATGATGACATTATTCTTTTTATAGATGAAATACATACGATTGTTGGTGCCGGGGGAGCAACAGGATCTCTAGACGCTTCTAATATGTTTAAACCCGCATTAGCTAGAGGTGAATTGCAATGTATAGGTGCTACAACACTTGATGAATATCGCCAATATATTGAAAAAGATGGTGCATTAGAAAGACGTTTTCAAAAAGTAATTGTCGAACCTACTTCTGTTGATGAATCCATAGAGATTCTTCAGAACATTAAAGACAAATACGAAATTCATCACAATGTAACCTATACAGATGAAGCGATTGAAGCTTGCGTAAAATTAACCAATCGCTATATGACGGAACGATTTTTACCAGATAAAGCAATAGATGCATTGGATGAGGCAGGATCAAGAGTTCATATTACCAATATACATGTTCCAGATAGAATATTAGAAATTGAACAACAACTTGAAGAGGTTAGAGAATTGAAGAATTCTGTTGTTAAAAAACAAAAATACGAGGAAGCTGCTAAATTAAGAGATGATGAAAAAAATTTAGAAAAAGAACTTACGGTAGAACAAGAAACTTGGGAACAAGAATCAAAATTACACAGAGAAACAGTCTCTGAAGCAAATGTTGCTGAAGTTGTCTCGATGATGACTGGTGTTCCCGTAAACAGAATAGCTCAAACAGAAAGTTTAAAATTAGCTGCTTTACCTGATAGAATTAAAGGAAAAGTAATCGGGCAAGATGAAGCTGTTAAGAAAATAACTAAAGCAATTCAACGAAATCGAGCTGGTTTAAAAGATCCAAATAAACCTATTGGTTCCTTTATATTTCTAGGACAAACTGGAGTTGGTAAAACACAGTTGGCTAAAGTATTGGCGCAGGAGCTTTTTGATTCAGAAAATGCTTTGATTCGAATTGACATGAGTGAATACATGGAAAAGTTTGCAATATCTCGATTGGTTGGTGCTCCTCCTGGTTACGTTGGATATGAAGAAGGTGGACAATTAACTGAAAAGGTTAGGAGAAAACCATATTCAATAGTATTGCTTGATGAAATTGAAAAAGCACATCCCGATGTATTTAATATGATGCTTCAAGTTTTAGATGATGGATTTTTAACCGATAGTTTAGGAAGAAAAATTGATTTTAGAAATACTATTATTATAATGACTTCTAATATTGGTTCTCGCCAGCTAAAAGATTTTGGACAAGGTGTTGGGTTTGGCACAGCTGCTAAATCTGATCAAGAAGATTCTCATGCCAAAAGTGTTATTGAAAATGCTTTAAAGAAAACGTTTGCACCGGAGTTTTTAAATAGAATTGATGATGTTGTAGTATTTAATGCTCTGACGAGAGAACATATCCATAAAATTATTGATATTGAATTATCGAAATTGTATGATAGAATTGATGGATTAGGTTATACTTTAAAACTTTCTGAGAACGCTAAAGACTATATAGCCGATAAGGGTTTTGATAAAAAGTATGGTGCAAGGCCTTTAAAAAGAGCTATTCAGAAATACATTGAAGATTCCTTAGCTGAAGAAATCATTAATTCCAAACTAAAAGAAGGTGATAGTATTTCGATAGATTTAGATAAAAAAACAAATGATTTAATTATTAAAATCACTAAAAAAAAGCAAAAAGCCGGTGAATAATAATTTTGTTTTAATTTAAAAAAATACGTATTTTTTTGTTTATTAATAACTGAAGAGTGTTATTATATTTTACATTTAAATCTTTACATAAAAAAAGAGCATAATCCATAAAGTTATGCTCTCTTTTTTAATAATAACTAACCAACTACAATTAAGCAAATGGTTATTTATACATGGCATATGCGTTTACTAATCTACAACCGCCACATCAAATGTTACTTCAATATCTGTTTCTCCGCCTGCATCTGCTAAACCACTATTTGGTTTATTTGGTTCGTGACGAAGAGTTAACGTTAATGTACCTGAACTTGCTTCTCCAGCCGAAAGCATTAATTCTGTTCCTAAAGGATTCCCATCAGCATCAAAATTTTCATATTCAGTAGTTACATTTAAGTCACCACCTAGCGTATAAAAAAACTGGTGTTCTAAAGATTCTTCATCCACTTCTTCAGTAACATTTTCGGGAGGATCTACAGTTTCGTTTAACAAAAGGATAGCGCCATTATAGCTAGTTCCAGCAGCTAAATTACCTGAAACATCTACAACAGGTGGGTTTGGACCATCCGCATCTAAATCACGATATTCTAAAACAATATCTGTTCCGCCTCCAATGGGCTCAAGGGTTAACCTTAAAGTGGTAATTACTTCTTGTGGGAGTACCGTTTCTGGTACGTCATCATCTGAACATGACGCAAATAATGCGATTGCGAAAATTGAGATTGTTAAAAATTTTACTTTTTTCATTTGGTTTGGTTTTAAAAATTAATAATTGATTTTGAGATTTAATAAAAAGTTTCTGCCTAAATCATCTGCATAATAGCGAAAACGGTTTAGGTAATTTCGATAGGAAGTATTGAGTAAGTTGGAGACTCCAAAACCTAGCGTAAGTATCGATTGTTTTGATACCTTAACATCAATACTAGAGTTAAAGTTGATCAAATGATATGCATCGGGAGGTGTACTAATGTCAACCATTTCTATTGTTTCGGTCTCCGGTATAAATACTTCAAAATTGTTGTTGGGATATTCGTTCTGACGAAATACGTATTCACTTTGTAATGCTATACGCAAATTGCTAAATTTAATATTTTGATAGATAATTTCGTTAATTGTATATACAGGTGGCATATTTATCAGGGGTTCATTCCTTATGAGATCATAACCTTTGACGAGTGAAAACTGAGACTTATAACTGAAATTTTTTGTGAAAGCATAATTAGCATCAATATCCACTCCAAGTAATTTTGCATTGGATTGGCGGTACTCCCAAACTTGAAAATTACCCCTTATGGTTTGTTGAATTCCTGTAGGTTCAATAATTATAAAATTCTTTATCCTATTTATAAAAGGACTTATTGAAAAACTAAAAATTTTATTTTCTCTTTGCAAAGTTAAAAATACTTTATGTCCAATTTCTGATTGGAAACTTAAATCACCTAATTCAATACGGGAAGCAGAATGGTGCAAGCCTTCACTAAAAAGTTCTGAAGGATTTGGTGCACGAGATGCTATTGAATAATTAAAAAATAATTTATAATCTTCACTAAAAGAATAGGTGGCACCTAGAGTTGCTGAAGTATTATAAAAATTTAGTTGTGGATTGGTTAAAATTTGATTGTTAAAAACTTCTACTACAATTTCAGGAAACAGTTCATCATAATTTCTAGATTCCCAAAACGAAGTTCGATAAAATTTAAAAACGTTCATATACGTATAGTCAAATCGAGAACCAGCTTCTAGGAGTAGTTTTTGATTTAATTGGTAATCCACTATGGCATAAATTCCCAAATCGTATTTATTATAATCGGGTATTAACCTACGCACTCCAGTATCAGGGTTTGCAAAATTGTTTTGATATTGCCCCATTAAGCCGGTTTTTAGATGTATTAGATCAGTTAAATTTGAATCCAAATCTAACTTCAGTGTATGCGTATCGAGTTTTAAATCCAATGAGGCATTATCTTTATCTTCACCTCGTCTGACGTCAAATTCCAAACGATAATTGCGCTGGAAATCATATTGGAAGCTCAATTTTCCAAAATCATCAATTTTTTTAAACCCATTTATTCTACTTAAGTGATGAGTTACATCTTGTTTTGGAGCATTGATTTGATATGTAAAATCATCTATAATTAAAGGTCTGTCACTATTAATTGCCCGAATTTGGTCTTGTGCACCACCTAAATGAGATGCCCTTAAAATACCCATTTCATTTTTAAAGACTGAGTAATAGGCCTCGATACCATAATTGAATCGATTAAGTCCAACTTGAAAAGAAGCGTTATGTTCAAACATCCCAGTATTGCTCAATACATAGTCTGGCGCTTCAAAATCACCAAAACGTTTTAATGTTCCTTGTAAGTTTGCATACCAGCCATTTTGATAACTTTTAGTCAATTGGGAAGTCAGGGAAATACCTCGACCATTACTTGTTCCTGTAAATAAGGTTTTTCCGTAAAGACTATCTTTAACAGGAACTTTTGAAGCTTCAACTACAATGACACCACCCACGGCATCGCCACCGTATTGCAATGCGCCTGCTCCTTTGATTAAAGTAAGGTGACCAATGGAATTGACATCAATATTTGGGGCATGTTCTGCTCCCCATTCTTGATCTTCCATGCGAACACCATTATTTATAATAACCACACGACTACTATGAAGTCCATTAATTATTGGCTTTACAAGGGTATTTCCAGTATTAAGAGAAGAAACTCCGCTCAAACTATTGAGGGCATCTCCGAGCGTAACACTACTAAAACGTTCCAATTCTTCCTTTGAGATCGTGTTTTCAAAAATTGTTTTAGACTTATTATTGTAGGCTTTTCCTGCAATAGTAATTTCGTTAAGTTCTTCCAGATGATGTTCTAGCCTAAAAGTCTTAGTCGTGTTACCTACTACTTTAATTGTAATAGCTTTGGTCAAGCAGAATGGATGTGAGATCTGTATGGAATAGCTGTCATTACAAAGATTTGAAATGGTAAACTTGCCATCGAGATCTGTCTGCACAGCTTGTTCAGTACCAATAACAATAAGCGTTGCCCCTACAAGTAAAGACCCATCATGAAGGTCTGTTACTGTACCGAAAAGTGTATTGTCACAATCTTGTGATGTAGATGAAATACTGCTCAACAACAGTATCAATAATAAATACGTGCGCATATAAATTCTTAATTAACATATAAATAGATTTTGTTTATTAAGAAAAAATAGGAGGTGCGCGTAACTGAGTATTGCTTATTATAAAGGAATGGTATTGTAGGAAAGCAAAATTTATTTTCTTTTCTACATAAATTTTAGGTAGTAATAAATTAGGGTATTCGGCTATATCATAATTAAAAGATGCCAAATGAATGCTATAAACATCACACTTTACAAGCGTTTCATGAAGGTGTGTAGTCTGTTCTGTACAAGCTACGTGGTCATGTCCTTCAAACATATGAATAAACTGAATAGCAGAAGGCAACATTAAAGCTACAAAGAGCAATAATGCAGTTATATTTTTACCTATCTGTATTTTATAATCCACTATTTAATAATCTGCCTGCAAAATTACTAATAAAATTTAAATAAATGTATCTGAAATAATTAAAAAAACTTACTTAAAAAATAATTAATAAATGATTTTTAAAATAATATTTCATTATCAATGTCTAGAGACTCTAAAAAAGCAATTGTATTCTCGATATCAAATGCTAAAATTCTATCTTCTTCAACTAAAGGAACAATAGTTCTATAACTCTTAATGAATGATTCTATAAATTTTGAGGACTGCAAAGGTTTTCTATATGATAACGCTTGAGAAGCATTCATTAATTCAATAGCAAGTATGCGTTCCAAATTGTCTACTATTTGCAAACATTTTGTTGCTGCATTAGCTCCCATACTTACATGGTCTTCCTGACCATTTGATGACACTATAGAATCAACAGAAGCGGGTGTTGCCAATTGTTTATTTTGACTCACAATGCTAGCAGCCGTATATTGTGGAATCATAAATCCACTATTAAGACCTGGTTTATTTACTAAAAAAGAAGGCAACTCTCTTAACCCTGCAATCAGTTGATATGTTCTTCTTTCCGAAATACTTCCCAGCTCCGCAATAGCAATTCCTAAAAAATCTAGGGATAACGCTAGTGGTTGTCCGTGAAAATTACCTCCAGAAATTATCTTATCTTCTTTGATGAATACAATAGGATTATCAGTAACTGAATTTATTTCAGTTTTCATTGTTTTCGTAACGAATAAAATAGTGTCTTTTGTAGCCCCATGTACTTGTGGCACACATCTAAATGAATATGGATCCTGAACACTTTTATTTTTAGAAGTTCCAATTTCACTTCCATCTAATAAATCTAAAATTCGTTCTGCCGTTTTAATTTGCCCTCGATGTGGTCGAATAAAATGAACCAAGGGATCGTAAGGACTCATATTACAATTAAATGCATCGATAGAGGCACAAGCAATTAAATCTGATAAGTAGGAAAGTTTATGACTTTTTAATAAACAATATACTCCATAAGCACTCATAAATTGAGTTCCATTTAGCAATGCTAAACCTTCTTTAGCCTCTAATTTGATTGGCAAAAAGTGATTTTGTTTTAAAACGTCTTCTGCTTCTAAAATTTGACCTTTAAAGTATACCTTACCTTTTCCAATTAATGGTAAAGACATATGGGCTAAAGGAGCCAAATCTCCTGAGGCACCTAAACTGCCTAATTCATAAATAATAGGTAAAATATCCAAATTATAGAAATCAATTAGCCTTTGAACGGTATCTAATTGAACACCGCTATAACCATAACTTAAAGATTGTATTTTAAGAAGTAACATTATTTTTACAATAGCTTTAGGTACTAAATTACCAGTACCACATGCATGTGACATAACAATATTTTCTTGTAATTTTGATAAATCATTATGACCAATAGTAACATTATATAAAGAACCAAACCCGGTATTAATACCATAAATTGGAATGGGATTATTTTCAATTTTTTTATCCAAGTAGTGCTTAGATTTATTAATATTTAGAATTGCTTCTTCAGATAATTCTAAAGTTTTACGTTCCTCTATAATTAACTTTATCGTTGGTAAATCGATTAATTCAGAACTTATATAATGGATATTCGACATAGTTTGCTAAGTATTAAAAAAACAAAAATACTAATTCCTTATTAAGTTTTATGGTATTTTTAAAACAGTATAATTATTATAGTATTTTAGCTATAAATTAAAAAAAAAAAATATGAAAAACTTACTACTATTATTAGTAATAACAAGCATTTTTTCTTGCCAAAAAGAAGTAAAACCTTCTCATGTAATCTTTAATGGATTTATTGAAAACAGCAATACTAACTCCGCTAAAATTTCCGGGAATGGATTTGAGAAATTAATTGAAATTACTGATAATGGAAGTTTTTCTGATACACTTAAAATTGATAAAGAAGGTTATTATTCTTTGCGAATTGGTAGAGAAAGCACCTCTATTTATTTAATAAAAGGGGAAAACATTAGGCTTACACTTAATGCAAAGGAATTTGATGAGAGTCTTTTTTATAGTGGTGATATCGCTGGAGAAAATAATTATTTGGCTGCAAAATATTTGTTATCAGAAAAAGAGTTGCCTTTTGATAAAGTTTATTCATTACCTGAAGATAAGTTTATTATAGAACTAAATAAAATTAACTCTAGTTACTCTGATTTATTAAATTCTTCAAAAGGAATATCTAAAAACTTTATTGTAAATGAAACAAAGGAATTAGAATATGCTCATATCAATAATATAGAAAATTATGAGGAATATTATCAATATTTTACAAAAGACACTTCTTTTAAAGCATCTAAATCCTTATATAATTCATACAAAGATTTCAATTTTGCAGACAATTATGCTTTTGAAAATTCAAGTGCTTATAAGGGCTTATTAGAATCACATTATGCTAGAATAGCAAAAGATGCTTCTAGTAATAGCGATAAGGATATCGCATTGGCTTATTTAGAAACAGTAGATCATAAATTTCCAAACGGAGCGGTAAAAGATGAGTTAATGTTTAATTATTTGCGATATGGTATGAAGGCAAATAATGCTTTAGAAGATGTGTATAGTTTATATAAAAATTCGAATCAAAATGATGAAAATCTTTCAAAAGTTACTAACTCTTATAAAACCTTAACTAAGCTTACACCAGGAAAAACATCTCCTATTTTTAACTATGAAAATTTTAAGGGTGGTAAAACAAGTCTAGAAGATTTAAAGGGAAAAGTTGTTTATATCGATGTATGGGCAACTTGGTGTGGGCCCTGTTTAAGAGAGATTCCAGCATTAAAAACCTTAGAAACAGATTATCAAGATAAAAATATCGCTTTTGTTAGTTTATCCATAGATGAAATAAAAGATTATGATAAATGGAGAACTATGATTACTGAAAAAACATTAGAAGGAATTCAATTAATAGCAGACAATAATTGGAAATCTAAATTTGTAACCGATTATGGTATTAAAGGGATTCCTCGTTTTATAATTATTGACATAGATGGTCGTATTGTAAGTTCTGATGCTCCTAGGCCTTCAAATTCTGAAATCAGAGTACTATTTGATGAACTATTATAAGTTAATATAAAAAGATCAAAAAAAAAGAATTATCGTAGAATTAATTTCAATATTATATTCATATAATCTTTCATGACCTCGTGCTGAATTTTTAAAAATCAAAAACCATTTTTAAGCCCTCAATAATAGCAATAACAAAACAAAATAATATATTTGCAGTTCTTAATTTTTGATACGTAATTTTAAACACACAACTGTTTCAACAGTAAAAATATTATGGTAAAAGACATCGCACTAGCAAAAATACACAATGCCTTAGGCGCAAAAATGGTTCCATTTGCAGGTTATAACATGCCTGTTTCTTATGAGGGCGTAAATGCAGAACATGAAACGGTTCGCAATGCGGTTGGTGTTTTCGATGTATCCCATATGGGTGAATTTTTAGTAATCGGTCCTAATGCCTTAAATTTAATACAAAAAGTTACCAGTAACGATGCATCCAAAATAGTTGATGATCAAGCTCAATACAGTTGTTTTCCAAATGCAACTGGTGGTATTGTAGACGATTTAATTGTATATCGTTTTAATGCTGAAAAATGGTTATTGGTCGTTAATGCTTCCAATATTGATAAAGATTGGGATTGGATTAATAGCAAAAATACGATGAATGCGGAACTTAAAAATATTTCTGAAGATTATTCATTACTTGCAATTCAAGGCCCAAAAGCAATGGAAGCTATGCAATCATTAACTTCTGTAGATTTAAGCGCTATCAAATTTTATCATTTTAAAGTAGCAGACTTTGCAGGTTTAGAGCACGTAATTATTAGTGCTACTGGATATACAGGTAGTGGTGGTTTTGAAATTTATTGTAAAAACAGTGAAGTAGAACAAGTTTGGGCAGAAGTTTTTAAAGCGGGAGCAGATTTTGGAATTAAACCTATAGGTTTAGCTGCAAGAGATACCTTGCGTTTAGAAATGGGCTATTGTCTTTACGGAAATGATATAAATGAGACTACTTCTCCTATTGAAGCAGGCTTAGGATGGATTACAAAATTCTCAAAAGAATTTACCAATTCAGATAATTTATTAAAACAAAAAGAGCAAGGTCCAGAACGTAGATTGATTGCTTTTGAATTGGATGAACGAGGAATACCTAGACAAGGTTATGATATAGTAGATGATCAAGGTAACAAAATTGGTGAAGTTACCAGTGGTACGATGTCTCCATCAATTAGTAAAGGTATTGGGATGGGCTATGTCCCTTCAAATATGAAATCTATAGGAACTAAAATTCATATACAAATACGTAAAAATGCAATTCCTGCTACCATCGTAAAATTACCTTTTTATAAAGGTTAATTTTTTATCTGAAAAATTTTTGGCAAATCGAATACTAATATTAGGAGCAAGTGGGTTTATAGGAAACACCATCTATAAAGAACTGACATCCTATTTTGATGTTTATGGAACTTATCATACTGCAAATAAAGCATTGGATTATAATAACGTTATGTTTAAATTTGATGTTGAAAAGGATAACATAAATGACACCTTAAACAAAGTAAATCCCAATTATATAATTTCAAGTTTAAGAGGACCATTCAAAGATCAATTAAGAGTTCATCAAGAAACATTAAATTACACGCTTTCAGCTGTCAATTGTAAAATTATATATCTATCCACCGTAAATGTTTTTGACGGTAAAGGAAAATTCCCTTCTTATGAAAACGATTCCTTATTGGCAGATAGTCAGTATGGAAAATATAAAGTAAGGCAAGAGAAAGCAATTAATAAATTACCTAATTCAAAATTTACAATTTTAAGGCTTCCATTAGTATTAGGCGTTAATTCTCCAAGAATAATTCAATTAAAAGAAGCTTCAAAAAATAAAACTGATTTTGAAGTGTACCCAAATTTGATCATTAGTGTAACTACTGCAAACAAAATAGCGCAGCAAGTGCATTACATCATAAATAAAAATCTAAATGGCATCTTTCATTTGTCAAGTAATAATATGATTCATCATTTAGAGTTGTTTGAAGAATTATCTAAAAAATTAGAACTTAATCATTTCGTCTTCAAAAACATTTACACTTCCAATAAAGACAGGTATTTAGCAATATTAGCTAAGCACAACAAACTACCAAAAAATTATCAAATCAACATTTCACAAGTAATTGAAGATTGTGTGCTAAAAGAAGAAATTGAATCCTTACGATAAGATGGAATTTTAAAAATGTAAATATTTCTAAAAGAAGAATCTTACTTCTCTTTGTGGTTTCCTGCATTTTTCTATTTTTGTAAAACTTAAACAAAATTATTATGGGAAGAGCTTTTGAATTTAGAAAGGCAAGAAAAATGAAACGTTGGTCTGCGATGTCTAAAGCGTTTACTCGTATTGGAAAGGATATTGTAATGGCTGTTAAAGAAGGGGGTCCTAATCCTGATTCTAATTCTCGTTTACGAGCAGTTATTCAAAATGCGAAGGCAGTAAACATGCCAAAGGACAATGTAGAAAGGGCTATTAAGAAAGCAACTGAAAAAGGACAAGGAGATTTTAAAGAAGTAATATTTGAAGGATATGCTCCTCATGGAATCGCTGTTTTAGTTGAAACTGCTACCGATAATAATACTCGAACTGTTGCTAATGTTAGAGCTTGTTTTAGCAAATGTGATGGAAATATGGGAACTTCTGGATCTGTGGTATTTATGTTTGATCATACTTGCAATTTTAGAATTAAACCAGAAGAAGTGGATCTAGAAGAATTAGAGTTAGAATTGATTGATTATGGTGTAGATGAAGTTTTTGAAGATGAAGATGGAATATTAATTTATGCTCCTTTCGAAAGCTTTGGAAACATACAAAAAGCATTAGAAGAAAAAGAATTTGAAATATTATCTTCAGGTTTTGAGCGCATTCCTCAAGTAACTAAAAAACTGACAAAAGAGGAAGCTATTGATGTAGATAAATTATTAGAAAAACTTGACAATGATGATGATGTACAGAACGTATACCACACAATGGATGAGTCTGAATAATTGACTAATTTAAAAAATATCTAAAAGCGGTTTTTTATTAGGTATATTTCGCGACTTTACCTACAGTTCCCTTATAGAATTCTTTTAATTTTATTATATCTGAGTCTATCGATCCAGTTGGGTAGAATGGATTTCCAATAGTTACTATTTTAGTTTTATAATCCATAGAAACTGGTATAATGGGTACTTTAGCTGCTAAAGAAATATAATAAAAACCTGTTCTCCATTTTTCTGATTTTTTTCGAGTGCCATCTGGAGCTATTCCCAATCTAAATTCATCTTTCGCATTAAATATAGAAGCAATAGAAGCTACCTTATTTTGATTGGACTTTCTATCTAAAGGAGCCCCTCCTACCCATCTAAAATAATAACCAAAAGGCCAAGTAAAAAGTTCTTTTTTTCCAACAAAATTTATCATTACCCCTAGTGTTTTCCTGCAAAGAATTGCAATATAAAAATCATGCCAACTGGTATGTGGACATACGATAATAACTGCCTTTTTTAATTCTTTTTCTTTAAAATCACCAACGATTTTCCAACCAAGAATTCTATTTAAAATAAATTTATAAATATTCATATTACAATTTCAATACTATGCCTTAACTATAATAGACTTTATTAAAAAACACTTTTTAACCAACAATTTAATCCTCTTTAAATGGTAACGCGCATTTCTAAAAATAAATAATCTTATTGAGTCAATCAGAAATTTATTTTAATGAAATAAAACAAATAGTAGCTAGCTTTTAGCAGAATAACAGGGGAAAATTAAAATAAAAACAATTATAGTGTTACATTTTTATATACATCGAACGCAATTTATCACGTGTCATTATTGACTTCCAACCTTTCCCTAAAGCATTTTCCCATAAGGGCTCTAAACTTAAAGCAACATTGATCATCGTTTCCATTTGTTCTTCACTTAAATCACTACAAATTCCAATGGGAATATCTACTTGATGTTTCTCCACCATTTTTTTAAAGATAGCTACACCTTCCGGATAATAATCTTCTAAGTAATTAAAAACTATACAATTTCCAATTCCGTGTTTAGTTCCTAATACAAATCCTAAACCATAACTCATAGCATGAGCGACCCCTACTTGAGAATAAGCAATACTCATTCCTCCATGCCATGATGCCATCATTAGCTTGCCTCTTTTTTCTTCTTCAGTAAGGTCATTATCTTCCAAAAACACTTCTAAACATAAGTCGTATGCTTTTTCACCATAACTTTGGCTAAAATCATTTAAAAAGGTTCCTTCTAAAGATTCTACACAATGTATAAAGCAATCCATACCCGTATAAAACCATTGATTTTTAGGAACACCATCTAATAATAATGGATCTAACACCACTTGATCGAAAGTTGTATAATCACTGTTAATTCCTAGTTTTCGTATCGGTCCAGATAATACACAAGTTCTAGAAACTTCGGCTCCTGTACCTGAAATAGTAGGAATGCCGACATGATAAATAGATTTTGTTTTAATTAAATCCCACCCTTGGTAGTCTGCAGCACTTCCTTTATTAGTTAACATTAATGAAACCGCTTTTGCCAAATCCATTACAGATCCTCCTCCAATTCCTATAATCCCAGAAGGCAGCTTATCATATGCTTCCAATATATCTTTTACAATAGCATCAACTTGAGACGTCTTTGGCTCTTCTTCTGCAGATACAAATAGTATTTTATCATTGAATTTAAGTTCAATCCTTTTAACTAAAGAACTCTCTTTCTCAAAAGCATCATCTACTAAAAAAATAAATGGTGCTTGAGTTTCCCTTTTCAAATCTAAAATTAAAGATAATTGATTAAAACTTCCTTTACCAAATACGACTCTTGGCACCATAGGAAAATTACGATATTCGTTGTTTACAGACATATATTAGTAATTATTTTTATTTATTAATTTATTAGCTCGTATTAAATCTTCTGGAGTATCAATTTCTACAGCATTCTCCGTTGTAGATATAGCTAGCTTAATTTTTTTTCCATATTCTAAATAGCGAAGGCATTCAATTTTTTCTGAAGCTTCCAGATTACGCATGGGTAATCGATAAAAGTCCATTAAAGCTTCTTTTCTAAAGGCATAAATCCCTTTGTGTTCATAATATTCCATTGAAATACTTCTATCTCTAGGATAAGGAATTGGAGAACGAGAAAAATACAATGCGTAATTATTTTCATCAACTATTACCTTCACAAAATTTGGATTATTTACTTCATTCCAATTGGTCATTTTTGTCATTAAAGTGGCTAAATCTATACTATCTGCATCAGCTCCATTAAATAATTCAAGTACTTTTTCTAAATCATCTTTTGTTGTAAACGGTTCATCTCCTTGAACATTTACAACAATGTCTACCTCCATATTTTCAATAGCTTCAGCGATGCGATCGCTACCACATTCATGATTTTTCTTACTCATTATGGCATTACCGCCATGAGAAGTTATTTCATTAAAAATAATTTCACTATCGGTAACTACATAAACTTCATCAAATAATTGTGTAGCTATTGTTGATTCATAAGTGCGTACGATAACGGATTTACCCCCTAAATCTTGCATTAATTTACCAGGAAATCTAGTTGCAGCATATCGTGCAGGAATCATTGCTATTTTTTTCATCCATTCGTTTTAAAGTTCAAAAATAAGGAAGATTATACAATTAATAAGAATCTTTAAAAAATTCATTTTTAAATCCTATTAAGTATAGTTTTTCTTTTGCTCTAGTGATTGCAGTGTATAACCAGCGCAAGTAATCTTTATCCACTCCATTTGGCAAATAAGGCTGTTCAACAAAAACAGTATTCCATTGCCCTCCTTGTGATTTATGACAAGTAATCGCGTAAGAAAACTTGACCTGTAATGCATTGAAATATATGTTTTTTTTAACAGCCATAAACTTTTTATATTTAGAAGTTTCATGTTCGTAATCTTTCATTACTTCTTGGTATAATTTATTTGAATCCTCATAAGTTAATGAAGGTGTTTCAGAAGATAAAGTGTCTAATATTAAAACCGTTTCAAAAGGTTTCATGTTGGGATAATCTATCATTCTAATGTTAACGGTTGCGAATCTGAATCCATACAATTCTTTAATGCTAAATAGCTCCAATATTTCAATGATATCACCATTTGCAATAAATCCAGCGTCACTATTGGCTTCTACCCAAAAATAATTGTTTTTAACAACCATTAAATAATCTCCAACAGCCAATTCTTGTTCTTGATAAAGAATTCTTGTTCTAATACTTTGATTGTATAAATAAGCACGTTTATTAGATCGCACTATAAAAACAGTTTCTTCATTTCCTAAATTTGAATAACAGTCTTCCAAAGCATCCATCAACTCTTGACCATCTATAGGACGAATTACATCTGAAAAATTTTCTTCTTGTAGTTTAAATGTTTCATAAAATTCTTCTTCTAGTAGGTTTCTAATTTCAGAGGCATTAAAAAGAATACCACTTTCTTTCTCTTGCCTAACAACCTCATTCAACTCTATTGAAACCACCTCTTTATCATAATGATTTTCTAAAGTTCTTTTATCTAAAGCTGGACTTATATCTAGTTTAATGGGGGGAAGTTGTGCAGTATCTCCTATTAACATTAATTTGCATTGATGGCCACCATATACGTATTGAATTAAGTCACCTAACAGCGAACCAGTATCGAAAAGTTTTGCATCTGGACTGCTATCTGGAATCATTGAAGCTTCATCTACAATAAAAATGGTGTTCCGATGTTTGTTTTTTTGCAATGTAAAACTAACTCCACCACCATTTTTAGGTTTTGGATAATAAATTTTTTTATGTATTGTAAAGGCTTCTTTATTGGAATAATTACTGATTACTTTAGCTGCTCTTCCAGTTGGAGCCATTAAAACAATAGACTTCTTTACTTTCCAGCTGTTTTTAACTAGTGTTCCAACAATAGTTGTTTTACCAGTCCCAGCATATCCCTTTAATAAAAACAATTCCTTGTAATTATCATTTTCCGTGAAGGCTGCTATTAATCGCAAGGCACTATCTTGCTTATTAGTAGGATTATGGGTAAAATCTTTTAATAAATCTAAGTAGAATTTGGATGTGTTCATTGTTTATTTAAACTTCAAGGCATTAAAGATAGTTATGTTTTTTTCGTAAATTACTTTTACGATTAAAAAAAAATTGTAGATTTGCGTTGAAGCATATTATTAAAAAAAAATAATCCTCATTTATAAATTATGATTTTAAATATAGTACTCGGTACATTAATTTGCGTTGGTTTGGCTGTTTTATTGGATAAATTTGTTCCTTTAAAATTAAACCCTATCATTTCAGTTGTTCTTTGGCTTGTTATCTTATTTTTGGGATACAGTCTGTATAAATCTGTTATCGGTCCTGTTGAATTTAACAAAGTAAAACAAGTGCGTTATGCTAAAGTTATTGAAAACCTAAAAGACATTAGAGTTTCAGAATTAGCATATCAAGAAATAGAAGGCAAATTTACTGGTGATTTTGATAGCTTGGTTCAATTTTTAGATACCGCCCAATTTGCTATTATTCAAAGACGTGATACTAGTTTTGCAGATGTTGAAAGAAATAAAGCATTTGGTTTAGATGCGCAAAAAGGTGGCTATTATAAAGAACAAATTATAATTGATACTTTACGTTTTGCTTCTGTAAAAGATTCAATATTTCGTGGTTCAGATCGTTATAAAACAATGATGAACATCCCACTAGAAATTGCTGATGGAGCTACTTTTGAACTCAAAGCAGGAAAATATGAGAAAAACGAATCCTTATATTCTGTTTTTGAAGCAAGTGTAGCAAAGAGTTTAATTTTAAGCGATCAGAATCCAGACTTAATCAATCAGGAAGAACAATTAATTTCTGTAGATGGAATCAATGGTCCAACGGTAAGAGTTGGTTCTATGAATGATATTGACACAAGTGGAAACTGGCCTAAAACTTATGACACTCCAAAACAATAACATATTACAAAACTCAAATAAAAGACTGTCCGTACAATTATCATTGTCCGGACTTTCTTTTTTAGTGACAAATATTGAAACTAAAGAAATTTACTTTTTTTTAGAAAAAAAGCACAAAAAACCCATAAATCCTGAAGAATTAATAGTAGACCTAAAGTCTATTTTTAACCAAAACAAAGAGCTCAATGATACTTTTAATGAAGTCGCTGCAATTTACGCAACTAGCTTATATAGTTTAGTACCTTCCAATCTTTTTGATGCTTCAAAAACAAGCGAATATTTAAAATTTAATTCAAAAATATTAGCAACCGATTTTATTGCTTTTGACACTTTAGAAAATCATAACATTACAACTGTCTACATTCCCTTTATTAACATTAATAATTATCTTTTTGATCGATTTGGCGACTTTAGTTATTACCATTCTTCAAGTCTATTAATTGAACATTTATTAAGCGAAGAAAAATCAGATGCATCAGCAAAAGTATATATAAATATTACTGATCATATATTTGATTTTATTACTGTAAAAAATGGAGAATTAATAATTTGTAACAGTTATGAATTTACTACTGCAGAAGATTTTATATATTATATTTTATTTTGCTTAGAACAGTTAAAACTAAATCCTGATACTGTAGATCTTTATATTTCTGGTAGTATTGAAAAAGAGGAGGATACTTATAAAATACTATATAATTATATTAGAAATATAACTTTTTACGGTATTGGAGATCAATTAATTCTTACTGAAAAAGAATCGTCACATCAAAATTTACTTTTAAAACTACTTTAATTGAGAATTATATCTGGAAAATATAAAGGAAAAAGGTTAATGGCTCCAAAAAAGTTGCCAGTTAGACCTACAACAGATTTTGCAAAAGAAGGGCTATTTAATATTCTTACGCATAGAGTTGATTTTGAAGCAATCGCTTTTTTAGATTTATTTTCTGGTACTGGAAATATTAGTTATGAATTTGGCTCAAGAGGAACGGAAGATATAACATCGGTAGATGCTAATTATGGCTGCGTAAAATACATCAACACTATTTCTGAAGAGTTAGACTTCTCAATAAAAACAGTTAAGTCTGATGTTTTAAAATACCTATCCGCTACTTCATATTCTTTCGATATAATATTTGCAGATCCACCCTATAGTCTAAAGCAATCTGATTTTGAAGCTATTGTAAATAAAATATTTGAAAGAAAATTACTTATTCCTGACGGACTTTTAATTATTGAACATTCTAAGCATACCGATCTTTCAAAAAATAAATATTTTACAGAATCAAGAAGGTATGGAGGATCTATATTTAGTTTTTTTGACCTATAAAAAAAGCAGACCTATAAGCCGGATCCTGTATTAGCAAAAGCTAATTCTCATCATTTATCTAAAAATACTGTTACCAATATCTTTAATCTGCCTACCCTCCTGTATTGGGCGGGAACCCTCAAGCACAGGTTTACATGGCATTGCACCGCATAGAGTTTACCTGGTTTCACTACAGCATTACCTGTACATTCTTTCTGCTGCACTTGTCCTAATACGCAAAACGTATTGACGGCTGTTAGCCGCTATG
>Ga0209302_10000625_pt1 | contig 20554 bp, 18 predicted proteins | sample ArcOceMetagenome_2_FD_187445 | JGI IMG/M metagenome (GOLD analysis project Ga0209302, IMG submission 187445) | Marine eukaryotic phytoplankton communities from Arctic Ocean - Arctic Ocean ARC135M Metagenome (SPAdes) (version 2) | ecosystem: Environmental > Aquatic > Marine > Oceanic | place... | reverse complement strand
TTTAGAATAGTGCTACGCACATTCCCCTATTGGGGGATAGAAACTTATCCTCTATGAAGATGAAATAGTAGAGGAATTCCCTACGGGGATGACGGTTAATCCTCCGCCCATTGCCACCTCTATATTGCTGTTCCTCTACGAAGGTAATCTAATGGCTCTTAATAAAAAACAATATAGTCCAAAAGTTTTTTATTATGTATCAAGGCCTATCCATTTATTGCCAACTTCAGGTTGCTGTCGCTAAATCAGTTCATCATCCTTGCTCATCTCCTTTGGAGATAGGGGGATGATGACGAAGGGGATAGTGCTAAAATACCCGTAAAGATTCAACCATATTCTCAACTTCAGGTTGACATGTTGATGATGATCTATAGAAGACCTGCAGCTGCATTAGATACCCAAAGAATTGTTGTAGATGGATATAAAAAGAAGAAACTAAGGAAGAAAATCGTAACACCTAAAATGATACTGATTTCTTTTCCACATTCTCCTAAACTAACTCACTCTTTAGTACCATCGAAATAAGCAAGCTTAATACATCGAATATAGTAAAAAGAAGCTACAACATTCATAGCAATACCTACAAAGACAGCTAAATATAAACCTCCGTCTACAGCAGCAAAGAATAAATACATTTTTCCTAAAAATCCTGCAAGGGGCGGAACACCTGCCATAGATAAGAAGACAAAAGCAATTGAAATTGCTAGTAGAGGGTTTGTTTTTGAAATTGTTCGAAATTGAAGAATTCCTTTTAGCGAACCTAATGAGTTCTGTGTAAGAATTGTACTGTGTCGAGCAGCATAGTTATCAAGATGAGTTGAACTTGGAGATGCATTTGCAGTAGAGCTAAGAGCATTTGATGTAAAATAAGCATGACGCGTATTCTCTGTATCACGTTGTCAATGGAAAGTTGTTCCAGTTACATTATGAGTTGCTCCAATACCAGTTGATCGTGGTTTTAGGGCTAAAATTGTGGCAAATGCGTTCATTGTCATTACAATATAAATAACTGCAAATAAAAGAAGGCCCTGAAGTCCTGCTAATGTTCCAGAACTTACACCTAATAGCATATATCCAGCATTACCAATAGCACTATAAGCTAAAAGTCGTTTTAAATCTAACTTTTGACTCATTGCACCTAAAGTACCTAAGATCATAGAACCAATTGCACAAATTGTAATTGCTTGTTGTCACTGAAGTGATAAATCAAAGAACGATACATAAACAATACGAACCGTAATTGCAAATACAGCAAGTTTTGGAACAATTGCAAAATAAGCAGTTACAGGCGTAGGAGATCCTTCATAAACATCAGGAGCTCACATGTGAAATGGAGCCGCTGTTAATTTGAAAAGAAGACCTACAAGTACCATAAACATACCCATTACATATGCACAATCTTGAACTTTAAATGTTGCAAGACCAGTATCCGATAGACTAAAAGCAGGTGCTAGTTGTCCAATTTCAGAGAAACTTAAACTACCTGTTGAGAAATAAAGAAGAGAGACTCCAAATAAGAATACACCCGATGAAAATGCACCTAGGATAAAATACTTTAGACCAGCTTCCGTCGATAATAAAGATCGGCTTTTAATTGAAGCAAGTCCATATAGAGGAAGACTTAATAGCTCGATTGTTAAGTACATTGTAAAGAAATCATAAGAAGCAACTAATCAGCAACCTCCAAGACAAGAAAGTAATACAAGAACTGCATATTCAAAGAAAAGAATTTTTTCATTTTCAAGGTATTCTCGACTCATAAGTAAACATACGATTGTTGAAGCTACAAGAAGTAAGCTTACTTTCATAGAAAAATCATCATATAATAGGTTTGATTTGAAAAGAGTAAATGCAGGAAACGAGTTGAATCGTGCGGATAATACTCATAAAATAACACCACATGTTAACAATGCCAATTGAAGACTGTTAGTAATCATAGGTGGTCGGTTTAAAAAGGGACTCGTTGATCATCATACTCCGTGAATAAGGAGTGCAATAATAGCAAATAAGAAAAATCACTCAGCAAGTGATCCTCCAAAAACGAATCAGTTGAGATCAAGCCCAACGCTCTGGGCTTGTAAGGAATTTGTAATTCCTTCTAAATAAATTGAATTAGACATATTAAGATCTTAATTTTATGCCGTCAACCCGTGCTCATAGGGGTCTCCCCTTCGTTTCTTAAAAGGATAAGGCAAGGCTAATGACTATGCCTGTCAACCTGAAGTTATCCCCAGCAACCTATACAAAGTGCAACCTTATAGGGGTCTCCCCATAGGGGATGAAGGACAAGTTGCCAATGATCGTCCTTGCCTTCGGAAAGGGAATTTAACCTTCGGCACAAAAGATTAATTATGTTTCTTGTTAATATTACCCTACCGACTTATCATCTTTCGAATAGTTCAGTTGCCTTCGGAACATCTATGCCTTCCTTATCCCCGAAGGGGATGAAAATCAATCAGCGAAGCCAAAGTACACATACAGAACAAGTAGTCCTACCAGAGGCTATGACTATGTCCGAAAAATCGTCATCCCCTTCGGGGGTAACATCGCCCTGTGGGCAATTAACTAATTTGGAAACATGCCAAGATTTGAATAGATATAAATATCATTATGAATCGTCAGGTCTGCAAGATCTTATTTGTAAACTTGGTGTAAAAAATTCACAAATGGTGCCTAAAGTAACTTCAATTATTCTTACTTCAAGTGTAGGGGAAGCATCAGGACCAATCAACAAATATACTACTAAATCCCAACCATCAAAGAGTAAATCGAGTAATAAATCTGAAAGGTCAGATCCAAAAACACCTATTTATTCACTGGTTGGAAAAGCTCTTCAATTATTAGTAAGTCAACCTGTAAATGAAAGATTATATCGAATTTCTCGGCCTTCTTTAGGAGTACGGGCTGGAAAGCTAGCAGCTTATCGTTTGACTTTACGAAATGCGGAAATGTACTCGTTCTTAGATCGATTTGTTTCAAATATTGTAGCGAAGCAAGTAGCAGATGGTACATTTAAAACAATTTCCTCGCAGGCTGAAAAAAGTTCTGGGAGTAAATCTTCATTTTTAAATGATGGTTCTTTAAATAAAGCAGTAATTACAACTTCTTTTGATGGTAATGGGAATTACCACTGTGGTGTACCAAGCTTGTTTGTGTTTCGAGAAGTTGAACAAAACCCTGAATTTGAATCTTTAAAGTCACATGGATTAAATGTAACAATTCAAACAACAGCAACAACAGATCATGAAGCTAAATTATTATTAAGCAGCTGAGGATTCCCTTGAGAAGGCTAAGATCTCTAGGATCGTCAACCTGAAGTTGATAATAAACTTGATAATATCCTTCATCACCCCCTACGGGGGTAATTCCCCTGCGGGGGATCATTGTCAACTTTAGGTTGCTCTCTTCAGGATTCTGTTAGGACTTCATGTTGATGCCTTCCTGCTTCCAGAAATCCCCGAAGGGGATGAAAAGCGCGGACAGCTTAAAATTAGAAACTAGTATCAATGAATATTCAATTAGGTGACATTCAACTTAAAAAAGCATATACAAAACCTTTATATCGAGCATTATCAGAAATTTTTGGAATTGGATCAGCTAACGCATCTTCATTTTGTAAAGAGTTAGGTCTTTCGAAGTCTGAGCGATTAGGTTCTTTATCAAAATATAAACAGCAAGTAGTCCTTCAAATGTTTAGTGATTATCTAACGGATAATAATATTATGATTGACAGCGAGCTATCAAGCGTTAAAAAACAAGACTTAGCTCGATTACGATCGATTCAATCATACCGTGGAATCCGTAATTTTCAAGGGTTGCCTGTGCGTGGACAGCGAACAGAAACAAATGGTAGTACTAAAAAACGGCGATCAGCTTATGCTGGAGGACCAAACCAATAGCAACCTGAATCCTAAACAGAGCAACCTAAAGTTGCCAATGATCGTCCTTCGGAAAATTAGGTCATCCCCTATGGGGATAAGGCAAGGATAACATGTACGGAGTGTCGGATTTACAGAGGCTAATGACTATACCAATGAAATAGTTAATGATCCCCTATAGGGGATATCCCCCGTAGGGGGATGAAAATGCAATTCCGAAGGCATAGCAACATATACGAAGTCTCAAGTTGCCAATGAACTGTGCCTAGCACTATCGCCCTTCATTAGCAACTTCATCCTCGAAGAGTCAACATGAAGTTGATAATAGATAACCTTATATACGGCAAAATAGCTTAATCGGTAAAGCGTCAGATTCATACTTTGAAGTTAAGGGTTCGATTCCCTTTTTCGCCTGTTCATCCTTGCCTGCCTTCAGAAATCCCCGAAGGGGATGAGCAACCTAAAGTTGCCAGATGAAATATGACCACGGGGATATAGGTTGCTGTTACTACTTTACCCTAAAGTAAATGTAGGTTTAAAGTATGTAACTTGAAAAGATTAGTTCGTTGGCATAGGCATCACCCCCTATGGGGGTAAGGTTGCTTTATCCTTTTAAGAAACGAAGGGGATGAATAGTTAATTCTTCAAGGGTAACCCTACCGGGTAGCCGACATAAAATACCAAGATTATAATGATCCTTTCTTTTAAACCAACACTTTCGACTTTCATCCTCGTAGAGGATAAGACAAGTAACTTTTATTCAAGTTATCAAAGCACTCAATCAGTTGATGGTAGTCGACACAGTCTAACTAATTTGCGAACGCCACGAACAACCGATTCTTTAGCAACTACTATTTCATCAATTCGAAATGCTTATTTTCAATCATTTGAAGTTGTAAATGTTCCAAAATCAAAACAAATTATGAGTTTACTTGATGGTTTTGTTGATGCTGGATATATTAGTAGCTGGGCTAACTCTCCCGCATCGAAAAACTCACTTTGTGTGTGGCTTAAATATTATCAAAACCGTCCTGCGATTAAAGGAATCCAACAGATTTCAAAACCAGGTAAACGTGCTTATTTTTCTAAACAACGTCTTTTGAAAACAAGTGAAGTTAATAATTGAGGAGAAACAAAAACACTATTCGTAAGTACATCTCAAGGTATTTTTACTCATCGTCAATTAATGTCATTCGCCCTTCGGACAGCACAACCTACTACTAAGAATACCCGGGAGGCTAGTGTCTATGCCAATGATATTCGCGCTACGTCTTTTGGTGGAGAAGCTTTATGTCTTGTATGATAAGTAACGCCATCATCATTGGAAACTTGAGACTTCGTATAGGTTATCCCCCTATGGGGGATGACCTGAAGTCCTACCAGAATTAAACGATGATGAAATATGAAGATTAGCTTTACTCTGGACATTTTGCACCATATTTAGACCTCGAAGTTCGACGTTTAGATAAACCAAGAAGGTCAAACTTTCCGTGAACAGCTTTATATTTAGCACCAGGAACGTCTTTTGCTTTTCCTCCACGTACTAAAATAACTGAATGTTTCTGTAAGTTATGCCCTTCTCCTGGTAAATAGCATGTAATAGCTTCTCCATTACTCAACTTTACTCGAGCAATTTTTCGATTGGCTGAGTTTGGTTTTTTAGGAGATGTTGTCAAAATTTGCAAACAGACACCTTTTTTTTGAGGACAATGCGCCAATAAAGGTGACTTTACTTTCTGTTTTCTAAAAGCACCTGCTAAACGCCCGTGTGATCGTCGTGGATTTTTTAATTTCATAATTGTTTCCTTTATTTTTTGCAACTTAAGACATCCCCCATAGGGGGATAACATATACGGAGTGCAACCTGTCAACCTGAAGTTGATTTCTAACGGCATATACAAAGTCCCGAGTCATCCTTATCTCCTACCAAGAGATAAGGATATAGCAACCTGAAGTTGCCCGGGGGGCTAGTGCCTATGCCAATGATGATTAAGATTCATCCCCTACGGGAACAACTTGGGGTAAGCATAAAATGCCAATTGATACTTTTTATTATTTAGGAGTTAGTTTTATTGTATTCTTTTTAGGAATGTGAGGTATTTACTTAAACCGTAAGAACATTATCATTATGTTAATGTCTCTAGAAGTAATGCTTTTAGCAGTAAATATTAATTTTATCCTATGTTCTATTTATTTAGACGATTTTATGGGACAAATCTTTGCCCTTTTCATTTTGACTGTAGCAGCTGCTGAATCTGCAATTGGTCTATCTATTTTAGTTCTGTATTCTCGAGTACGAGGAACAATCGCAATTGAGTCAATTCGACTTCTTAATGGATAGCAACATATACGAAGTCTCAAGTTGCCAATGAACTACGTTGTCACGTCTGTGAGCTAGTAGTACTACTTCATAGGGTCTTTCGTTATCCCCCGTAGGGGGATGAACTTTGAGTACATTGCTGATCTGTTGTCCCCGTAGGGAGACTTCGTATGTGTTGCTGATCTATATATATTTACATATACACTCGCATCGAACTTATTCCAGAGGAATGAAGTAATGCGGACGTGGTGAAATTGGTATACACGTCGGGTTTAGATTCCGATGCAGAAATGCGTGAGAGTTCGAGTCTCTCCGTCCGTACCACTTTGAATTCTGGACGATCATAGACCATTAATGATCTCATTGATAAAACCTATTGGTTACCTTTACATAAAACAGAAACCCGTGGTTCATCCCCTTCGTTTCTTAAAAGGATAAGGCAAGCTAATGACTATGCCTGTCAACCTGAAGTTGATAATATACGGAGTCCTAAGTTCACCCCCGTAGGGGGTAATATCGCAGGTATAGTTTAATTGGTAAAATATCTGCCTTCCACGCAGAGGCTATGGGTTCAAGTCCCTTTACCTGCTTAGCTCCGTAGGAGCAAGGGGATAGTAAACCCTTCGTTGCCAACTTTGCATTGAGATTCCCCTATGGGGGATTCATTTAAGTAACCGCATTCAAAAATTTAATGATATATTGTATTCGAAGCATTATATCCGAAGGATATGAATAATCGTTAGCTTCATTGGCAACTTCAGGTTGCTGTTAATAAATTCACTTTATTACCCCTTACAGGGGTGAAGTCGCCAATGATTAACATATAAAGGTTGATACAAAATAATTTATGTAAGACACGATCCCATCTGACCTCGACTGATGCAATTTATTTGCTGTGAAACTAAATTATATTAGGAATACTACTTTTAAGTGGAAAGACTAATTAAATCTGTTCAACCAGTCTATTGCCTTCGGAAATTCTCGTAAGGAACTATCAGCATATCAACATTGCCTTTGGAATTCGTTCATCCCCTATGGGGAGACCCCTAGACCCCTATTTCCGAAGGCAAGACAAGTTGAGTATTAAGTTGACAATGATCTGCGGGTTCATTCCGAAGGAATAGACTTTACTTTTAGTAGCAAAATGTAATCTATAAAGAAACTCAAGATGAAAATTTTGACTATTTTATGATTAGCAAGAATGTTGACATGAGTAACTACAAACGATGTGAAAATCATCGTCACCGAAAGATCAAGGATTCTTACGTACAGATTATCTGCGTAAGGTAAGACGGCCTTTAAGCATACCTATGAAAATAGATTGCGATAAGTACACAATGAACAACAATTGTCCGTAGGACGATCCCTTAGGGGAATTAATTTGTCTGAGATTCTGTGTCATTCTTATGGATAACAATGTGACTTAGGTAGAGATGGACTTAATAAATTGTCCATATTTACCACTCATGTTCTAGAAAAAACTAAGAAGCAAGAACCGTACCTCAAACCGACTAAGGTGATCTAGCATTAGTATGCTAAGGTGATTGAGAAAACTCCACTTAAGGAACTCGGCAATATGCCTCCGTAACTTCGGGAGAAGGAGGATCTTGTCGTGATTCCCCTCAATACTTGTATTGAGGCGTCACACAAGATGACACATAATTACTTAGAGCGACTGTTTATCAAAAACACAGCTCGATGCGAAGTAGCAATACTATGTATATCGAGTGACCCCTGACCAATGTACGGCTATTATGGATGGCGAGTCTTTACTTGTCATTTAAAGTACCTATCAATGTCGGTTGTAACTATAACGATTAAAGAATGGGTCGTTGTAAAATTTGGCTATATGCTGGAACGCTTGCGATGAATAGGTCCTCACAGTTACGAGGAACGCTAAATTTCGAAGATTAGCAGTATAAACTTTCATTAAGGATTTTTCACCAAAGATAATGATATTTGCAAGGTATGAGACTGAAGATGATACTACACTTATCCCCATAGGGACTCCGTATATGTTATCCTCGTAAAGGATGATCTTCGATCCCTCTACCTAGTCATTTGAAAGGTAATAGTTTAAAATCCAGAGTCAATCAGCAGGAAAGACTTTTAATTGGTAGCACAGATGAAATATGGATGCTGCCTCCTATACAAATATAGGACAAAGATAAAAAATAAAAGAATCCTCAGAGGCCATACGCCAAACATAAGATATCTTATGATGATATGGTCCGATCCCTATGGTGACATAGGCGTTTCTATTTACGGTATCAACATATCGACATATATCCCCCTATGGGGGATGATAGTAAGTTGAGTAACAAGTTGATTAAATACCCTCTGGGTATTGCCACATAGTATTAATAGATAGAAACTTATATTTATGGATAAACGACTAGACCTATGCTAGTATTATTTATCAAGCTACACAAGCCTAAGGTAGCGAAATTCCTAGGCGCTTAATTGGCGTCCAGCATGAATGGGGCCACGACTCTTCGACTGTCTCAAGTGGAGACTCAGTGAAATTGAATTCGTCGTGAAGATGCGATGTATTAACGGCCAGGCGAAAAGACCCTGTGCACCTTTACTACAGGTTTAGATTGCTAACATGACTAGGGAATGTAGGATAGGTGGGAGTCAATAAGACCTAAGCTCCGGCTTACTGTCTAGACGTCCTTGAAATACCACCCTCTCTAGCATCGAGGCTCACTCTTGTTTCTATAAATATATGAATATACATGTCAATGACATTTCATAAAGCAATTTTTTAATTGTTCAGAATACTAACGAAGTTAGATTTCTTATTTTTAGACATAGAAGGAACTTTTTAGTTCCCTCAATCGAGGAACGTCTAAGCTTGGTAGTTTGCCTGGGGCGGGAACCTCCTAAAGAGTAACGGAGGTATATAGTTTGTCTCAGCTTCGTCATAAATGAAGCTTAGAGTATAATAGCAAGAAAGACAAATGGACTGTAAGAGTGATAGCTCGAGCAGGCAGATACTTATTTTGTATCTGGTTTATAGTGATCAGGCGTTTGTTTATGGAAACGACGTCGCTTAATAGATAAAAGGTACGCCAGGGATAACAGCGTAATCCCGGCTAAGAGCTCCTATTGAAGCCTGGGTTTGCGACCTTGAATATCGGGGCTACATAATTTGAAAGAATTTGTGAATGAATTTGGCTATATGCTGGAACACCTTCAAAAGGTCTATCTACTCCCTCATTAGTCACTGTTCATCCCCAAAGGGGATAGACGATCATCCCCCATAGGGGGATTTTCGAAGGCATGAGCTTGTAACAATGATAGATACACGGAGACAATCAGCAGGAAACCAACGACTAGTATTACTCATAGAAAATAATGCCTAAATCAACATGTCAACCTTATCCCCATAGGGGATGAAGGACAAGTTGATAATATAGTCATTAGCCTTGCCTTATCCCCGAAGGGGATGAATACGGGCACTAAATGAAATAATATATAAGCTAGTTTAGTAGGATCCTCAGAGACTACACGCCAGACATCTTACTTATAATATATTATGAAAAGATGATGATATAGTCCGAACTATATGGAGACATATAGACCTAGAAAAAGTAACCCCCAACAACTTGAAATCAACCTTACTAAACATTAGGTATTGGGTCTTGGGTATTTCTAGGCATATTTTATTGTAAAGCCGCACCCCGCGTGTGGGCTCCTCTATTCATCCCCGAAGGGGATAGATTAGTAAATATGTAACATACATGCGATGTTGGCTCCTCGCATCCTCCTGGTGTAGCAGCTGGGAAGGGTAGCACTGTTCGTGCTCTAAGGCGGCACGTGAGTTGAGTTCAGAACGTAGATATACTGCGTTGGAGAGGGGTAACCCTCCTCCTAGTTTTGGCTTATATCGGTGAAACCTGTGTCAGGAATTTATACTCGTGGATGTTTTCCAACATCCACTATACAACCAAACACAACCTACACAGGCAATACCGAGGGAAGACACACAGATACAGCAACCTAAAGTTGCCAATGAAAGTAAGATTGGTATCCATACCGAAGGTTTACGAAAGAATAATAGATCAATCACATAAAAATAGACGATGACAAGCACTAACCTTTATAAATTAAAACGATTGTCCCCTATGGAATTGTCGTATATTGCAGGTTTTTTAGATGGAGATGGATCTATCTATGCCCAAATCGTTAAACGATCTGATTATCAACTTCGATTTCAACTTCGTGTGAGTGTCTCGTTTTTTCAAAAGACAACACGACATTGATTTTTGATTCAATTGAAAAACCAATTACGGTATGGAAGTTTACGGAAAAATCCATCTAGTGGTATGTCTGACTATACCATTGTTGGAAACGAAGCTGTCAAACATTGTCTTGAAGGTTTATTACCTTATCTAAAGATGAAGAAACGACAAGCAACCTTACTTTTACAAATTATTGAACAATCCCAAAAAAAACAAGAACCTGAAGCGTTTTTAACGCTTTGTCAACTGGCGGATCAAGTATCCCGTCTGAATGATTCGAAAGTTTCCAAAACTCGAAAAATTACATCTGACACAGTTCGGTCCTTATTTTTGGAATTGGATTTTCTGAGTGTCCCTGTAGAGACTCTATCGTCCAAAAAGGAACGATAGGATGGTAACTTCGATGAGTTATCATAATACGCCAACTCCTATCTCCCTCCATTACCCCCACGGGGGTGTTCGGAAAAGGAGAAGGATGAAGATATAGTCCGTGCCTTTCGTGAGAAAGGATTAAAAGACACCTACTTCTAAAATATAAATATATGATCCCCGTAGGGAATTATCCCCCTATGGGGGATGATAGTAGATGTCTATCATGTGTGAAACAGTTTGGTTTCTACCTGCCGTTAAGGTAAATAAGACAAAAGTCATGGGGCTAGTATGAGAAGACCGTCCTGTGTGAACCTATGGTTCGCAGATTGTTTCGTTAGAGGCACTGTCTGTACGCTACGTTCATCATAGATAAGCGCTGAAAGCATATCAAGCGCGAAGCTATTTTTTTCGCTTCTTATTTTAAAAGACAATAGACCATTGTCTAGATAGGCTCGAACTAGATCCTCTGTAAAGAGAATGGTATCGTGTACTAACACTTAGTAAATAATATACATATACACAAGGGACCCCGGATCAATTAGTTAGATCATCCCGCCACTAACATCAACATGTCAACCTGAAGTTATCTTTGCCTGCCTTCAGAAATCCCCCATACACTTTATTTATACTAATAAACTACAAGTCAAATTGTAAACTGTGGCTATTACCCCCTACGGGGGTGAACTTGAGACTTCGTATAGGTTGCTGAGACGTTCGTTCATCCTCTATGGGGATATACCCTACGAGGATAACATGAAGTTGGTTTTTTTACGAAACGAAGGCATATCATTTACCCTTCGGACAATTTATGTTGCTGTGCTAAAATATATGTTCATTGGCATCCTCCCGTGAGGGATTATCTCCATAGGGGATGAATTAAAATTGGTAACCCTATCGGGTATGTTATAGTTTACGATACTACTACCGGTGAATCAACAGTTCGTCGCTCTGGTGTAGATACGTATACTGTACAATATACAACATAGAAAAAGTATAGAATCCCTACGTTAGTTACCATCGAACCGAAAGAAGCTACAGAGTTTCACCCAGCATAAGCATCAGGATAATCTGGAATTCGTCGTGGCATCCCAGCAAGTCCTAAGAAATGCATTGGGAAGAAAGTAAGGTTTACTCCAAGGAAAGTTACTCAGAAATGAATTTTAGATAACTCTTCAGGAACTTTTAACCCTGTTAATACTGGAAGTCAGAAATAGAATCCAGCAAAAATAGAGAATACTGCTCCTAGAGATAATACGTAATGAAAATGAGCAACTACATAATATGTATCGTGAAATGCAATATCAAGTGCTGCGTTAGATAAAATAATTCCTGTAAGACCTCCTACAGTAAATAAGAAAATGAATCCAACTGTAAATAGCATAGCTGCATCTACTCGAATTACTCCTCCTCATAGCGTTGCAACTCAACTGAATACTTTAATTCCTGTAGGAACTGCAATAATCATTGTTGCTGCTGTGAAGTAAGCTCGAGTATCTACATCCATACCTACTGTATACATATGGTGACCTCATACAATAAATCCTAATAATCCAATACTTACCATTGCGTAAATCATTCCAAGAGGACCAAATACTGGTTTTCGAGCAAGACCACTTACAATTTGAGATACAATTCCGAATCCAGGAAGAATAATAATATATACTTCTGGGTGTCCGAAAAATCAGAAAAGATGTTGGTATAGAATAGGATCTCCTCCCCCTGCAGGGTCGAAGAATGTTGTGTTGAAGTTTCGATCTGTTAGTAACATAGTAATTGCACCTGCTAATACAGGAACAGCTAATAATAATAGAACTACCGTTACGAAAATACTTCATACGAAAAGAGGCATTCGGTGAAAACTAATTCCTGGAGCTCGCATGTTCATAATTGTTGTAATGAAGTTAACAGCTCCTAAAATAGAAGAAGCTCCAGCTACGTGAAGTGCAAAAATTGCACAATCAACTGCTCCCCCTGAATGGAATTGAATTCCAGCAAGAGGTGGGTATACAGTTCATCCTGTTCCGGCTCCAAGCTCGACACACGAACTTAATAGAAGAAGGACAAGAGCAGGTGGAAGAAGTCAAAAACTAATGTTGTTTAACCGAGGAAATGCCATATCAGGCGCTCCAATCATAAGAGGAAGCATTCAGTTTCCGAATCCTCCAATCATAATTGGCATTACCATGAAAAAAATCATAAGAAAGGCGTGAGCTGTAACAACTACGTTTCATAGTTGTCCGTTCCCACCAAATACGTTGTTTCCAGGTTGAGATAATTCTAGTCGCATAAGTGCACTGAATACAACTCCAATAATACCCGAGAATGCCCCGAATAATAAGTAAAGTGTTCCAATGTCTTTATGGTTTGTTGAAAAGACTCAACGCTCCATGAAATAGCTAAACCCTGAAGGGGCTGCGTGACCTGTAGATGATGAGAAATTTCGAGATGTGTTTAAATGAAAAGTCATTGTTTATAATATATTCTTTTATGCTAAATAGTAACAGCATGTGCCTTCGTCATCCCCTATGGGGATAATCAACTTCATGTTATCCTCGTAGAGGATGAATCAACTCCAGGTCATAGGGGTCTCCCCCTACGGGGGATAACTTATCCTTGCCTTATCCCCTATGGGGGATATCCAGGTCATCCCCAAAGGGGATAACTTCAGGTTGACAGCAGCATAAAATATACAAGCATGACTTTGTCTATTCACGATTTATTATTTAACCTTTTCTCTCTTTTAACAATTGCGTGTGCGTTTACAGTAGTAACAACTCCTAGCCCAATTCATTCTGCACTTTTTTTAGTTGGTACATTTACAAGTGCAGGTTGTCTGCTTATTTTATTTGGAGCTGAATATTTAGGAATTACCTTTATTATTGTGTACGTAGGTGCCATTGTAATTGTATTTCTATTTGTAATTATGATGCTTAATATTAAACAAGCAGAATTAAAAGAATCTTTACGAAGCCGATTGTCTCGGTATCTGCCTGCAGGTGGAATCTTATCATTTATTAGTTTAAGTTTCATTCTGATTGCTTTACGATCTACTAGCTCAAATTATGTGGGTTCTTTTGGAACAGACTCTATGTTAGCTCAATCTCAAGACCATCCTTATTTAAGTTGAGTAGCAGTAGCTGACGAACTTACAAACTTAGAAACATTAGGTTGTATTCTTTATACTCATTATTTCTTTCAATTCATTGTTTCTGGTATGTTACTTCTTGTATCAATGATCCTTGTTATTATTTTAGCAGGATTTCGACACGAGTATATTAAACACCAAGATCTATATGAGCAAATCAGCACACAATCTGATGAATGTTGAACTTTATGAGATGGTAAAGATGTTACTGCTCCAAATGGGGTCGCAAAATAATCATCAACATGAAGTTGATAATATACCGAGTCCCAAGTTGTCAACATGCCTTCGGAAATCCCCAGCAACCTATACGAATGCTCAAATTGTCCTCCAAGGGGATGGTGATGGATGATTAGCTCAATTGGTAGAGCGCCTGTTTTACACACAGGAGGTTTTCAGTTCAATTCTGAAATCATCCTTCATATTTCATCTGGCAACTTGTCCTTTGGACGAAAAAGGTTGCTATCCCCTTCGTTTCGTAAAAGGATCACTTCAGGTTGCCGGACATCAACTAACTTGCCTTCGGAAAGCGCGATATGGACTAATGGTTAAGTCACAAGTCTCATGCTCTTGCAATGCAGCGTTCGAATCCTGCTGTCGCTTCAACCTATCAATCTGAAGTTGATAATATAAAACATATACGCTCTTGATTGATTACCGAATGAACCTGAATGTCCAGCATCAACATTGCCTTCGGAATTCGCTCATCCCCTATGGGGATAAGGACAAGTTGAGTATCACCTATACGAAGTCCCGGAGGGCTAATGCTTATGCCAATGATGAAGGACGAATGATATGCCTTCGTTTCGTAAAAAAATCAACTTCATGTCGCGCTATGCGCAATAGATGATTCTAAAATATAAATATATGCACAGCAACCTAAAGTTATTTATTCTAAATAATGGGCATAGTCATTAGTGCCTTCGGAAAATGCATTTCATATTTACATTCTAGAATCATCTATTCATAGACGACAACGCGGGAAATATAGATTGCAAGACTTTCACTATTCCAGCTCGCTATAAGCTAATCGTGCAATTAGACATTAATGAGTTAGTGGGAGAGTAGCAATCGATAGACTTTAACAGACTAACTAGTAATTCCCCTACGGGGGATAGTGCTACTACATAGACGATATATAAAACGAGATGGATGCGTTAGCGCTGTATTCTCGAAGAACTTGGACTAATTGCGAAAACTCGACCCTTCCATATGAAGGTAAATTAATTAAGAGTATTAAGTAATAATCGGACACTTATATATTTGAAGTAATAGATGCTAATTAGGAAGATTGACTATTCAAACAATAACAATTTAAAGTAATATGCTACTTCAACATAAAGATAATGGGCGTTTACTTTGAACTTATTGGTTTTCAGGGGAAGAGACCGACCAGGCCAACAACAACATATCGAAGATAACAGACATAGACTATACCCACCCCCCCAGGAGGACTACTTTACTTGTAGCAACTAAGTATACACCCACACCACTGCAACTATATCACCTACACGAGTAGTTAGTAAGTATACACCTATAGTAATTGTTATCCCCTTCGTCATTGGCAACTTTAGATTGCTCATCCCCTATGGGGATAAGTGCAACTCGCCTAGTATTAATTTAATAGTATGTTTATCCAGCGCAACTCACCCATTAGTAACTCCCCTAGGGGGTATCGTCAACCTGAAGTTATCTTTGCCTTATCCCCATAGGGGATGAACGAAGGATCAACATGAAGTTGATTTCCGAAGGCATAGATGATTTACTAGTATGTGTTGATATGTTGACAGCATAAAACGATAACAATGTATTTAACAATTGTATTTTTGCCTCTTGTAGGTTCTTTCATTGCGGCTTTATTTGGTCGTTTTGTAGGTCCTACGGGAGCTTGTCTTCTTACAACAACATGTCTTCTTATTTCTTTATTCTTTAGTTGTATCTGTTTTTACGAGGTTGGTCTTTGCGGAAGTCCTTGCCATATTCATTTACTTGATTGATTTGATAGTGCGGCCTTTGTAGGGTCATGAGGTTTTCAATTCGATGCACTTACGTGTACTATGCTAATTGTTGTTACAGGTGTATCTTCATGTGTTCATATTTTTTCTATTGATTATATGGCTGGAGATCCTCACCGAGCTCGATTTATGTCTTATTTATCATTCTTTACATTTTTCATGTTAACTTTAATTACAGCCGATAACTTTATCCAACTATTTTTTGGATGAGAGGGTGTAGGTCTATGTTCGTATCTTCTAATTAATTTTTGATATTCTCGAATTACGGCTAATCGAGCTGCATTAAAAGCGTTTATTATGAATCGAGTAGGAGATTTTGGATTTGGTCTTGGTATTTTTGGATGCTATGTTGTGTTTCAATCTGTTGAGTTTGAAACAATCTTTGCATGTGCTCCTCTATACGCAAACCAAACATTTGAAATCTTTAACTGTGAAGTTGATCAATTAACATGTATTGCCTGTCTTTTATTCGTAGGAGCTGTGGGTAAATCATCTCAAATCGGTCTTCATACATGATTACCCGATGCGATGGAAGGTCCTACTCCAGTGTCTGCTCTTATTCACGCAGCAACTATGGTAACTGCAGGTATTTATATGATGCTTCGATGTTCACCTTTATTAGAATATGCTCCTACAGCATTATCTGTTATTGCATTTGTAGGGGCTTCTACAGCCTTCTTTGCAGCAACAACAGGACTATTACAAAACGATTTAAAAAAAGTAATTGCTTATTCTACATGTAGCCAATTAGGGTATATGTGTTTTGCAGTAGGTCTTTCAAAATATAGCGTTTCTTTCTTTCATTTAGCTAATCATGCGTTCTTTAAAGCGCTTCTGTTTTTAAGTGCAGGGTGTGTAATTCACGCAATGCAAGATGAACAAGAGATGCGACGAATGGGAGGTCTTTTATCAAACTTACCGTTTACTTATTCAACAATGACTTTAGGTAGTCTTGCTTTAATGGGAACTCCTTTCTTAAGTGGATTTTATTCAAAAGATGCTATTCTTGAATATGCATCTATTCATTATTTAGTTGCAGGGTCATTTACATTTTGATTAGGTGTTATGGCTGCTTTCTGCACAGCTTTTTATTCATTCCGATTAGGATATATGACCTTTTTAACTAATACCAACGCATACCGATATTGTGTTGAACACATTCATGATGCGGCTCCTATTGTTCTTGTAGCATTATGTCCATTAGCTGTTGGATCTATTTGATCTGGTTATTTTGGAGCTGATATGTTCCTAGGTGTAGGTACACCTTTCTGAGGAAATGCTCTTTTCTTTGGGTGAACAACAACTTTAACTTTAGAACCCCATTTTTTACCTATGGCCACTAAATTTCTACCTCTTGTATTTACAATTCTAGGTGGATTCTTAGCCTTCTTAGCTTTTAATTATTTAGCCAATGTAACCTTTACATTGACATTTCATCCATATGTGAAACCAATTTTTGCATTTTTAAACAAAAAATGATATTTTGATAAAGTATATGATGAAGTTTTCTTAATTCAAACAATGTTATTTGGTCGAAATATTACATACCGATTAATTGATGGGTTTGTATTTGAACAAATTGGTCCTATGGGAATTCAAAAAGTAATCGGAACTTTGTCTGGATCTCATAAACGATTCCATAACGGATTCATTCCAAACTATACATCTGTATTCTTCTTTGGAATTCTTCTCTTTCTCGTTGGATTTGTAGCACTTCCTACATGTCTTGAAATCTTTCCAGGTCTTGATGTTTTTGCTGTAACAGCATCTCTATCATTCCCTGTTCTTGTGACTGTTTTAACTTGAGATTTAGTGAATCGGTCAAAATAGTTAGGTCCTTCGTTACATTCTTAAAATGACGTGAAGTTGCCGGAGGCATATATTATAAGTCAATAGACCAGAGTCAACATGAAGTTGATTTTTTTACGAAACGAAGGCATAGACTAGAGATCGTCAACCTGAAGTTGATAATATCCTCATAAAAGAACAGCAACATATACGAAGTCCCGGGGTTCATCCCCTTCGTTTCTTAAAAGGATAAGGCAAGCTAGTGCCCATGCTCAAGTTGCCAATGAGCAGGAACCTGTCAACTTGAAGTTATCCCCTTCGTTCATCCCCTATAAGCAAGGATGATGAACTTGATAGGGTTAACTAACCAGAATTCCCCTAGGGGATCGCCTTATGGACAATTGTATGTAGGACGAAATATATTAACGTACTTCATTGACGACCGCATAGCTCAAGTGGTAGAGCAGTGGACTTTTAATCCGAGGGTTGTAGGTTCAAGTCCTACTGCGGTCATATTCAACATGAAGTTGCCAATGAAATAATAGATTAGTATTTATATATAGTTTTACAATAACATAATTAACTATAAAATAAATCAGTAGTAATCATTGGCAACTTCATGTTGCTGTCCTTCGGACGATAGTGCTACGCACATTCCCCTACGGGGGATCATCCTACGGGCAATTAGCAACCTATACGAAGTCTCAAGTTACCTTGCCTTTGGAATTCGGGGATAACTTTATGTTGACAACTTCGTGTTGCTGTTTTTTGACGATGCATGTTTTGTCAGTAATGCTTTGTTTTTTCAAAATCGCTTTACATTTACCACATTTGTAAAAGAACTATTGTTTGAAACATGTGCTGCCTTCGGAATTGTAGCGCTTGGTTTGTAATTTGATGCTACGATTGAGATACTATCTTTTCAATCCTTACAATTTAATAGAGTTCGATGCCGATCTTGTTTTCTATCATAGGTTGTTTGGAGTTTCGTAGTAATACTTTTTGATGTATTTTCTTTTGTTCCTTGTAAATCGAAAAAATCAATGGGCATAGTCATTAGCCCCAAGGGTTGGCTTGCCTTCGGAATAGAGTTAGCTACTGGATTAGCAAAATCGTCATTCCGAAGGCAAGCAATATTACTAGTTAAACGCTTTTTTTCTTGAACTCATACTTGATGAATTTCTGAATCAATTTGATCTTGTTTTCATTTTAAAAGGTGAGTTTGTTTCTTTAATTTATTAAATGTTTTTCGATGGTTTGTTTGTTGATGCTTCATATCAAGTAATTATTTTATGCCTAGTCTTCATATTTCATCATAACCTGTCCTTTGTCATCCCCTTTGGGGATAACGAATTACGAAGGCAATGTTGATGCTATGCAGACTATCAGGGTAGACAGTTCACTAATTCGCATAAAATAGAAATATTATAAGTTGTTCCTTTTAGCCCTTCGGGCAACTTCATTCCCTTCGGGGATAGGAACTCAATCAATAATCTATTTATTTTGTGAAAATGTATAGACCTAATCAAATGATCCTCGGATGCCCTATCATCGCTTTGCGATAAGCTGATAATATTGACCATTCCTAACATAGCAACATTGCCTTCGGAATTCGTCCAAAGGACAAGTTGCCAATGAAGTTGAGTATCAAGTTGATAATATCTATCGTTTAAGACTCACAAAAAACTATCATATCGATAGACCAATTTCTAAGCTAAGTTATTACTTAGTTTAGGGAATACAATTTATAAAAAAAAATAAATAAACTAACCATGAACACTACTGTACAAGCAGCAAAGGCAGTTGGAGCAGGATGCGCAACTGTAGCATTAGCAGGTGTAGGAACAGGTGTAGGTATCGTATTCGCATCTCTAATTTCTGGATTTGCACGAAACCCATCTTTAAAAGGACAGTTATTTAGTTATGCAATTCTTGGATTTGCACTAACTGAGGCAATTGCACTTTTCGCACTTATGATGGCATTCCTTATTCTATTCGCGTAGATTAAGTCCTTATCCCCTATGGGGATTAGCATTTTTTAGATTTAAAATCTGAGCAATCTGAAGTTATCCCCAAAGGGGATGAGTTGAGGATCAAGTTGGTAATACCCTCATCCCCTTTGGGGATAGGGACTACTTAAAAGACTAACCGGTTCATCATCTCCTACAAGGACAACTTTATGCCTTCGAAAATCAACTTCAGGTTGACACCCCCTACGGGGGTAATACATAACAAACACAAGAATAATAAACGGAAGCCTAGACATTCAAAAAAAAGGACGTAATAAAATACGAAAAGCCAGATCAAGTATGTTTACATACGAAAATTGAATTAGATAGAAGATCATTACCATCATATCTCTGGATTTCCTTAAGGGTAAACCCGGTAATTTATACCGATGTAAATTCATTTACATCACACTATGAAGCGAATTGAAATATCTTAGTAGCTTCAAGAACAAAAATCAACCGAGATTTCGTTAGTAGTGACGAGCGAACGCGAAAGAGGCAACTTCTATAGCAACTAACTTGACAGCTTTTTGGTAAATTTGTTGGAACACAATGCCTAAGAAGGTGATAGCCCTGTATCTTAAAAAAGTGTCAATTATTATAGAATAACAAGTAGGACGGAGCACGTGAAACTTTGTCTGAAGAAAGGAGGACTAGACTTCTAAGCCTAAATATATTTGAATGATCGATAGCGAATCAGTACCGTGAGGGAAAGGTGAAACAGTATCAATATATTATGACGTCATATCGCGCTACGTGCAATTTATGATTTCGTATGTATAA
>Ga0209302_10000623_pt1 | contig 20603 bp, 20 predicted proteins | sample ArcOceMetagenome_2_FD_187445 | JGI IMG/M metagenome (GOLD analysis project Ga0209302, IMG submission 187445) | Marine eukaryotic phytoplankton communities from Arctic Ocean - Arctic Ocean ARC135M Metagenome (SPAdes) (version 2) | ecosystem: Environmental > Aquatic > Marine > Oceanic | place... | reverse complement strand
GTAATTACCTCAGGATCAGAAATCAGCTCATTCCACTCGTCTGGATCTAAATAAGTGCCTACTTCATCACGGGGGTCGGCTCCATCCTGACGGAAAGTCACGATCTCTGGCTTCTTTTTGACTTTAAACTTCGGAAACGGGCAAAAGTCCGCATACGAGACTTTCACCTCCATCGCCGCAAAGCGTGGGTCCGACTTGAGCAATGCAATCGTGCTGTCGACCGCTTCGTACGAGCCCGCGCAGGTCGAGTTTATCCCTTCACTGGCAAAGATGACAGTGCCGCGCAGCCCCACCTGCAGACCATGGTCGATCAGTCGTTCCGCCCACTCATCGCGATCAGGGAGTTCGACGAAATGATAAAAGGCTGCTATTTTCCAGGATTCAGACATAGATGGGGACGTTTTTGAGTTTCATCGCAGCAAAGCAAGGTAAAACCACTTTTAAGACTTGTCATCGAACAGCGACCTGTCAAAGCCCTGCGCCTCACTTAAGAGTAGCCCTCAATAAAGAGGCGCTATCTTCACTCGCTCAAGCATCGGTAATATCCGGTCAACGGGCATATTACAGATACTATGGACATCAAGTTTACCGATCTCGGGCTACGCCCAGAACTCGTCGAAGGTATTCAACGCCTCGGCTTTGAATCACCCTCTCCTATTCAGGCAGAAACGATACCCGTCGCTCTCAGCGGCAAAGACATCGTCGGCCTCTCCCAGACTGGCTCGGGTAAAACTGCCGCATTCGGCCTGCCTGCGCTCAATATGATCGACATCGATCGTAAAGAGACACAAGTCCTCGTGCTCTGCCCAACTCGTGAGCTCGCCGTGCAGGTGTGTGAAGAGATCAACCGTCTCGCTTCTTGCCTGAGCGGCTTCACATCGGTGCCCGTCTATGGCGGCACTCCGATCGACCGCCAAATGCGCGCACTCCGCAACGGCGCACACGTCGTGGTCGGCACGCCTGGTCGTATCATGGATCACTTGCGCCGTAAAACACTGCGTACCGATGCGATCAAAATCTGCATCCTCGACGAAGCCGACCGCATGCTCGACATGGGCTTCCGCGAAGACATGGAAGTCATCCTGGGCGACATGAATGAGGAGCGTCAGGCACTGTTTTTCTCCGCAACAATGAATCGCGGCGTCGAAGGATTGATCCGCAAATTCAGCCGCGATGCTCAACAAATTTCAATCGAGCGCAAGTCGCTTACAGTTGATACGATCGAGCAGACTTACTACGAAGTGCGCAATCGCTCGAAGATCGAAGTGCTGTGCCGTATCCTCGACCTCGAAACCAAGCCACGCGGCATCGTCTTTTGTAATACCAAGCAAATGGTCGAAGACGTGACTGAAGCATTAGCCGCACGCGGCTACGTAGCAGACCGCATCCACGGCGACATCACGCAAGGCAACCGCGAACGCGTGATCAAGCGTTTCAAGGATGGCTCTGTTGAACTACTGGTCGCGACCGACGTCGCCGCACGTGGCCTCGACATCGACGATGTCGATATCGTGTTCAATTACGACCTACCACACGACCCGGAAGACTACGTGCACCGTATCGGCCGCACAGGCCGCGCTGGACGTTCCGGTAAATCCGTCACATTCGTTTACGGACGCGACATCTACCGGCTCGAAGCGATCGAGCGCTACACACGCCAAGTCGTGCGTCGCATGCAGATTCCAAGCATGGAAGATGTGGAAGGCCGCAAAGCTGACAAGGTCTTCACCCAAGTGAAGAGCCTCCTTGAAGCAGGTAATTTCAAGCGCCACGACGCACTGGTCGATCGCTTGCTCGACGCTGGCCACACGCCAACCGACATCGCCAGCGCACTCTTTAATCTATTAAATAAGGACGACAGTTCACTCGGCGAAAAAATTGCCGAAGACACCGAGCCCTACTCTGATACACCCAACCGCTCAGGCGGCAAACGCGGTGGCGGCGGCGGTGGTGGCGGTGGCTACCGAGGCGGCAATCGCAGCGGCGGCGGAGGCGGTGGCGGTGGCTATCGCGGCAACCGTGGCAACGACAACCGTGGCAACGACAACCGCAGTGGTGGCGGTGGCTATCAAGGCAACCGTGGTAACGATACCCGCAGCAACGACAGCCGCGGTAGCGGCTTCCAAGGCGGGGAACGTCCTAAGCGCCCATTCAAAACCAAGAGTAAATTTGGCGGCCACAGCGCTGGCGGCGAAGGTGCACCAAGTGGTGGCGGCTATCAAGGCGGTGGCAATAGCGCTGGTGGCGGCTATCAAGGCGGTGGCAATAGCGCTGGTGGTGGCTATCAAGGCGGCGGCAATAGCGCTGGTGGTGGCTATCAAGGCAACAGCGGCGGCAACAAAGACTTCACTCCAGTGAAGAAGCCAGCACGCCGCTTCAAGAAGCCTGAATAACACTACGCGAAAAACATTTGATCGAAAAGGCGGACTGCAATGTCCGCCTTTTTTTGTAGCACAACAGAGACACCGCCAACGCCCTTGTAATCCACCAGCCGCCGAACTAGAAAATAAAACTCGGCTATATCTTGACTTTCTCAGTCAAGAACTAAAGATAAAGTTAATGGATGATACCCAGACAGTTAAAACTCAACGCCTCGCACAGCCAGATTTGGAAAACGCCGCCGCTGTTGATCGCGTGCGTTGGGCGCATGATCAATACGGCGACAAGCTGGTTCTCAGCACTAGCTTTGGCATTCAGAGCGCGGTCATGTTGCATCTCGTCACCACCCAGATTCCGAATATTCCGGTCATTTTCATCGATACTGGCTACTTGTTTCCCGAAACCTACCGGTTTGCAGAGGCATTGACCGAACGTCTGGATTTAAACCTAAAGACCTACTTCCCACGCCAATCTGCGGCTCAACAAGAAGCAGTGCATGGTAAGCGCTGGGAACAAGGTGCCGAAGGCCTCAGTCTATACAATCGAATCAACAAGGTCGAGCCAATGAATCGCGCGGTTCAAGAACTCGGCGCGAATGCATGGCTCTCAGGTCTACGTAGGCACCAATCCTCTTCGCGCGAAAAGCGCACCGTCGCCGAACAGCAAAACAAGATCATTAAGGTGTATCCCATCGTTGATTGGAACGAGCGCGACATCTACACTTATCTGACCGAAAACAACCTGCCTTATCATCCACTCTGGGATGAAGGTTATGTATCGATAGGCGACTGGCACAGTACCAGCAAACTAGGCGAAGGCATGAGCGCCGAAGATACACGCTTCGGTGGCCTGAAGCGCGAATGTGGACTCCACGAATCCAACGCGGATTCGGATTATCAGATATAAAATCTGACGAAGGCAGCAGTGCAAATGTGTGAAGGTATGAAAGTGTGAAGGTATTAAGGTGTGAAGGTATAAAAGTGCGAAGGTATTAAGGTGTGAAGGTATAAAAGTGCGAAGGTATTAAGGTGTGAAGGTATAAAAGTGCGAAGGTATTAAGGTGCGAACGTGAAACCTGCACCTTTCCCACCTTAATACCTTCGCACTTTCCCACTTTCCCACCTTTCCACTTTCCCACTTTTTAATGTGCGCTTAGCGCACTCAGCCTCAACCGTGTCCACAGGCATCGCTAAAGTGGTTCGATCATCCAGCAACGATATGAGCTGAGAAATCTCAAGCTTACCAATGTTGGCGGTAAAAAAATGCTCTACAACACACCACTTTAGTCGCTCTACCCTTGCACCCGAGCGTGCAGGGCTTTTTATCAAATCTTTCAAATTAGGCTTATTAAACTACCACACAGAGCCCCATCTTACGTTTCCCGCACATATTCATCACCGTGAATTCCACTCAAATCGCTAAGGATCGCCCGCCCAGGCATGTCGCTATCATCATGGATGGCAATGGTCGCTGGGCCAAAGAACGTGGCCTGCCCCGCATCGAAGGCCATCGGCGCGGCGCTGAGGCGGTTAAGCGTACCCTCAAAGCCGCTCAGGCAACCGGCGTCGAAATTATCACCCTGTTTGCCTTTAGTGTCGAAAATTGGAACCGCCCAAAAGCCGAAGTCGATGCGCTCATGGGCCTGCTGGATCGGTTTCTTGCAGATCAACTGCCCGAACTGATTAAGCGTAAAATCCGCCTGCGCACGGTCGGCCGTTATAAAGAACTCCCTGAACACATCCAAAACCGGCTGCGCCAGTCCGAAGCCGCCACCGCACAATTTACCGAACACACCCTAGCGCTCGCACTCAACTATGGCGCACGCACTGAAGTGATCGACGCCATCAAAGCCATCGCGCAAGCCACACAAGCTGGCACCGTCGATCCCGACACACTCGACTACGACAGCTTGCGCCCCTACCTTTACACCAACGACCTGCCCGACCCCGATCTAGTCATCCGCACCTCAGGTGAAGCACGGCTGAGCAACTTCTTACTGTTGCAAGCCGCCTACGCCGAGATCTACTTCACTTCTGTGCTCTGGCCAGACTTCGACGAATCACATTTTAAGGCCGCACTCGCTGACTACGCGTCCCGCGAGCGGCGCTACGGAAAAACTGCCGATCAATTGCAAGACAGCTAATTTTCAATTTGTTTCTACACTTGCCCAAAGGGCACCCAGTTCAGTCACCCCTGCGGGGCCTGCTCGGCAGACCTCACAGACCATCCATGCGCTACTCGCGCTTCGTCACTCTCACTTCCACCCTCACTCTCACTTCCACTCTCACTATTTTATTATGAAGCAACGAATCTTCAGCTTCACGATCCTCTGGTTGATCGTCACAGTCTCGCTACTCATTTCAGGCATCGCCGCAGGCGTCTGGCTACTTGCAGCTCTAGCGTTTTTCACGCAACTGGAACTCTATCAACTGTTCGATAAAATGGGGCTCAAGCCGATCAAGTCTCTCGGACTTGCTTGCGGCCCCATCATTATTTTGAGCTCCTACTACCTCGGTGGAATCGACGCCGGCACCGATATTTTCATCCTCTGCTTTCTGATACTTGCGCTAACGATCATTATTAAAGATCTACAAGCAGGCCGGCTACGCAGCTTCATGCCGACGCTTTTCGGGCTCCTCTACGTGCCCTTCATGCTCCACTTTTTCGTAAAAGTAGTGAAGATGGCGGAGTTCCACGGTTTCACCGATGGTACCAGTATCTTTCTCACGATCTGGATCGTCGCGGTGGCCAAATGCACTGATGTCGGTGGCCTACTCGTCGGTATGCAAATCGGTAAAACGCCCCTCTCCGTGATCAGCCCGAAAAAGACCTTCGAAGGCGCAGCTGGCGGCATCGTTTTTGCCATGCTCATCGGACTTTTCACTTTAGGCATCTTCAGTGCCTATGCCCCCGAAGGTTTCACTTGGTGGCGCTCCGCACTGATGGCGATCCCAATCGGCATCGCTTCGATCGCATCCGACCTGGTTGAGTCCGCTTTTAAACGACAAGCCGATGTCAAAGACTCCGGCACCATCATCCCCGGCATCGGCGGCATTTTTGATCTGACAGACAGCCTACTGCTTACCGCACCGCTCGGGTATTTGATGTTCAAATACTTTATCTTCTAAATGCCCGAAACTGCGAAAAAAAACGTCGTGCTACTCGGTGCGACTGGTTCAATCGGCGGTAGCACCCTTCGCGTGCTGCGCGAACATCCTGGTCGACTAGAACTCGTCGGCGTCGCCGCGCACTCCAGCCACGCCGAACTCGCCGCGATTTGTCATGAATTCAATGTGCCGCATGCCACGCTCTCCAGCGAAGCTGCCTACGCCGAAGCCAAAGCAGCCAACAACTTTCCCGCCAATACTCAACTTGGTTGCGGTGATGCTGGCTTACTCGAAATCTCGACCTTAGCCGAAGCCGACATCGTGCTGGTCGCCGTGGTTGGGGCCTGTGGGCTCAAGCCGACTCTGGCAGCCATCGAAGCAGGCAAGGACATTGCCCTCGCCAACAAAGAGCTCCTCGTCCTCGGCGGAGCCTTTGTAATCGAAGCAGCTAAGCGCAAAGGTGTGCGCCTACTCCCGACCGACAGCGAACACAACGCCATCTTTCAATGCCTCGAAGGCCACCCACAGCAGCATCTCGATAAGCTCATCCTCACCGCGTCTGGTGGACAATTTCGCGACGCGCCCATTGAGCGGCTCGCCAGCGTCACACCCGCCGATGCCACACAGCACCCCAACTGGTCGATGGGCCCGAAAATTACGGTCGACTCAGCAACGATGGCCAACAAAGGCCTCGAGTTGATCGAAGCACACTGGCTATTCGGCTTGGAACCAAATCGCCTCGAGGTGGTCATTCACCCACAGAGCATCGTCCACTCCTTCGCGCAATTTATCGACGGTTCGATCCTCGCGCAGCTCAGCCCGCCTTCCATGACCTTTGCCATCCAGCACTGCCTACTCTACCCCGACCGCGCGCCAGGGGTGGATGCCACGATGGATTTCAGTAAAACCTTTCAACTCGATTTCAAAGCGCCGGACTTAAAACGCTTCCCTTGCCTGCAACTCGCCTACGATGCGATGCGCACCGGCGGCAGCGGCCCCGCGATTTTTAATGCGGCCAACGAAGTCGCCGTCGAGCGCTTCCTCGCCCACGAACTCTCGTATCTCGACATTCCACGCGTGATCGAACAGACACTCAGTAACATTAACTCTGCCACCGCCACCGACCTCGACGCACTGCTAGAGATCGACCACCGCGCACGCCAAGTCGCCCGCAACTTTTCTACCATGGACAGGCTGCTTTAGCTGCCCCCAGCGTGCTTGGCTACGTCGGCAGCCATAGCAGCTGCTCCCAGTAATACCAGCGATAGACTTTCCGACCTTCAAACCTTTCCACTTTCATACGTTTCCACTTTTCCCGCTATGCTTCTCAATTTCTTCTATATCGCCATCGCACTACTTGCGCTGAGCTCCTGTATTTTTATCCACGAGCTCGGCCACTTTATCGCCGCTAAAAAGCGCGGCTTAATCGCCGATCGCTTTTCAATCGGCTTCGGCCCGCGCCTATTCGGCTGGAAATGGCGCGGCACCGACTTCCGCATCTCACTGCTGCCGCTCGGCGGCTATGTCTCGCTGCCACAGCTTGCCGACATGGGCCGACTCGAAGGCGGCGAAGAAGAGACCACAGACCTCCCACCGATTTCTTATGCCGACAAGATGATCGTCGCTGTGATGGGCGCAGTGTTTAACATCATTCTCGCATTCTGCCTGTCCCTCATCCTATGGGGTGTCGGTCGCGACATTATTAAAACCACCGTCATCGACGTCGCCCCGGAGCAAATCGTCAATTCTGCAGGCGAAATCGTTCCTGGTCCAGCCTTCGAAGCAGGCCTTCTCGCAGGCGACACTATTCTCAAGATCGATGACGAGCGGATCGGCGATTGGATGCAGTTGCAAAATGCGGTGATGACCAGCACGGGTCGCAACGACGCAGGCATCCCCACAACTGAAGTCACTGTTCTGCGTGGTGATAAAGAGCTCACCCTCACCGTTAACCCAGTGCTCGTCACCTCCGAAGATATCCGCACCCTCGGCGTGCAACCTGGCACCGATCTCGTCGTCAGCATGGTGCAAGAGAATATGCCCGCGTTCGAAGCAGGCATGTTGCCTGGCGACCAACCCATTGCCCTCAATGGCGAGCCGATTACCTCCGCAGCCTTCCTCAGCGTTTATCTGCAGAATCATCAAGGCGGCCGCATCGACGTCAGCCTGCTTCGCCAAGGTCAAAACGTCATCCTTCCGATCGAGCCTAGAGTCGCCCCTGGTGAAGACTCCCCACGTTTTGGATTCGCCTACTTCTACGAAGCGCAAACCGAGCGGGTACATCGCAACCCTTTCGAGCAGATCACGATCATGGGCAACACCATGAAAATGACACTCGTCGCGCTCGTCAGCCAGAAATCAGACGTCAAAGTGCGCAATATGAGTGGCCCCGTCGGCATCGTGCACGGTCTCACTGCGATGGCCCGCTATGGCTGGATCGACCTCGTTTGGTTCCTCGCATTGATCAACGTCAATCTCGCGATCTTCAACGTGCTACCGATCCCGGTCCTTGATGGCGGCCACATGCTGTTCGCCACGATCTCAAAAATCACCGGCCGTCAGCTGCCTCGTAAAATGATGGAAGGTATCTATACCGCCTGCATCGTCATGCTAATCTCCATGGTTATTTACGTCTCGTTCTTCGACGTTAAGCGCGTCGGCCAAGACATTGGTATCGGCCAAGGCGAAGAGGCTCAAGCAGGGCCTGTGGAGACACCAGTCGTAGAAACAGAAACAGTCAAAGCCATCGAGGCGCCTGAAAGTACTGAATAATAGAAGAAATATTTAAAAGACTCTTGGGCTAAACCCAGTCGCTACGTTTGTTGCAGCAAGCGGGTTTACCCCGCGATCAATACCACTATCTTTAGCGAGTGGGTTTATCCCGCGATTATGCAACACCGCGCACCACAGTTTCCAATGACAGCTCTCTCCAATCTCGATTACTGCACATCGCGCTTCCAGGCGAAGCGCCGCGATTCACGTGTCATCCACGTCGGCAATGTCGCTATCGGCGGCCACCAGCCGATTCGCATTCAATCGATGACGACCACCAATACGCAAGACGTCGACGCCACCGTGGCGCAAACGCTCGCCTTGGCTGAAGCAGGCTGCGAGATAGTCCGTATCACCGCACCCAATAAAGACGCGGCCAGAGCCCTCGGCGAAATCTCTAAGAAGCTTCGTGCCGCCAAATGCGACGTACCTCTGGTCGCCGACATTCACTTCCTGCCGTCAGCCGCAATGGAGGCCGCGCTACATGTCGAGAAAGTCCGGATCAACCCAGGCAACTACGCCGATAAAAAGAAGTTTGCCGTCCTCGAATATACCGACGCCGCCTATGCCGAAGAACTCGAGCGCTTGCACCAAGCGTTCTCGCCGATCGTACTGCGCTGCAAAGAGCTTGGCCGCGCCATGCGCATCGGCACCAATCACGGTTCTCTCTCCGACCGACTCATGAATCGCTACGGCGACTCGCCGCTGGGCATGGTTGAAAGCGCACTCGAATTTATCCGTATCGCAGAGAGTCACAACTATCACGACATCTGCCTGTCGATGAAAGCTAGTAATCCCAAAGTCATGATCGAGGCTTACCGTCTGACTGCCGCACGCATGGCTGAAGAAGGCATGAACTATCCGCTGCACCTCGGCGTAACCGAAGCTGGCGACGGTGAAGACGCCCGCGTCAAAAGCGCGATCGGTATTGGCACACTGCTCAACGATGGACTGGGCGATACCATTCGCGTCTCACTTACCGAGGATCCAATCTACGAAGTGCCCGTTGCCCGCGACCTCGCCGACAAAGCAATGGCGCTCTGGAACCAGCAAGCGGAGCGCCCACTTTTAGCCGAGACCAAAGACAGCATTAACCCATTCGACTTCAATCGCCGCACTACACGCGTCATCGAGCTCGGCCCCAAGTGTAGCATTGGTGGCGACGTCGTGCCCGCCGTGATTATCAAAACGCAGCACCCGATCAGTGCGACTAGCGAAATCATTCAAGACGTTTGCCGCACCCAGAGCTCGCTCAAAGAAAGTAAGCTCGAAGGCCTACAAGTCGAGATCAACAGCAGCGGCGACCTCGCAGCATTTACTGGACTCCATGAAGCGCTGCATAGTGTGATACAAGCCTTCGTGCTAGAACTTTCCGATGCCGTCGACCTCACAGATCTCGAAGCATTCGAATGGCCCGAAGACGGCCTCGCCGGCATCACCCTCTTGCAACACATCGAGAAGGAAGACGCCTACTACGCGACCAACCTCCTACAGTTTTGCCGCCAAAAAGGCTTCAACTTCGCAATCGATTGCCAAGCCGATGCCCTACGCGACGAGATCGGCGCACAACTCGCCCCCATGGGCAGCGCCAATCTAATCTTAACCAGTGGCGTCTCCGCTGGCGGAGGCCCTTCAGAATCAGCCAACCATCCCGTCGGCAGTTACCGCTCCCTCGCCCAAGCCGCACAAGCCTTCGTGCCCAACGCACCGATCTGGATACGTAACACACTATCGAACACACTTGAGCCAAAAGACTTCTACTCCAACCGCCTACTGGAGAGCAGCATCCTCAGTGGCGCTCTGCTCTGCGACGGGATCGGCGACGTAATCAGCATCGAAACCGAGCCACTGTTAGAAAAAGCCACCACGCTCGCTTACAATATTCTACAAGGCGCACGCGCACGCATCACCAAGACCGAATTCGTCGCCTGCCCGAGTTGCGGCCGCACCCTGTTTGATTTACAAAGTGTCACTCAAACCATTCGCTCACGCACCGATCACCTCAAAGGTGTTACCATCGCGATCATGGGCTGCATCGTCAACGGTCCCGGCGAAATGGCTGATGCCGATTTCGGCTATGTCGGCGGCGCGCCCGCGAAGATCAATCTCTACGTCGGCAAACAATGCGTAAAGTATAACGTACCCGCCGAACAAGCCCTCGACCGCTTAATCGATTTGATCAAGGAACACGGCAAATGGGTCGAACCGAGTTAAGCTAATGCGATGAGGCAATCATGACATCTTCCATAACGTCAATTTCATCTAGATTTACCTGAAAGATCTGATGGTTGAGCTGCGCACGGAAATCATCATACGTGATCAGTTCTAGTCGGCCATCGAAGTGCTCGACGATCGCTGTCTTAGACTCCACCCAGTCACCCGAGTTTAAATAGTGAACGCCATCGATTTGCTTATCATCGGCACTGTGGATATGTCCACACATGACACCATCACAACCGCGCGCTTTCGCCAACTTCACCACTTGCTCCTCATAGTTGGAGATAAAGCTTATCGCTGACTTAACACGACCTTTGATATATTTACTGAGTGAGAATTCACCCTTTCCCTGGCAGCGCCACCAACGGCGATAAAGGCGGTTACAGCGCAATAGCCATTGGTAACCGAAGTCGCCAATATGTGAGAGGAATTTCATGTGTGTGGTGACAAGGTCAAAGACATCGCCATGTAGCACTAGGTATTTTCCCTGCTGCGTCTCGAGGATATAGTCTTCGCAGAATTGCAGCTTAGTAAAATTCAACGGCAAGAATCGCCTCAGCACATCATCGTGATTACCTCGCAAGTAAATCACCTCCGTACCCTGCTTCTCCATCTTTTTTAGAATTAATCGAACAAATCGGCTATCACTGGTCTTCCATTTCCCTGATCGCTTGAGCTGCCATCCGTCGATAATGTCGCCATTCAGAATCAGCCGCTCGCAGTCTGTGTATTTCAGGAAATCATTTACCTCATCAATCTTGCAATGCGGCGTCCCTAAGTGAACGTCCGACAGAATAATTGTTTTATAATTTAGTTTTGTCATATTATTTCTAAACATTCAAGGGAGCATCCCTCACATTGTATCATCGACGATACATCCACTAAATATGAGCACACAACGGCCCCCCAGCTCAAACGCATGGCCAAGTCCCGAGCCGCGCCGCCCAAACTCAATTCAGTATCATTTGCCAGTCGGCTAGCAGCAGCGAGAAAACCACTCTCATCGCCTTTCACGGCCAGCAGTGCATTGGCACCATCGGTGGCATATTCCCCTGCCGCCGCATAATCATACGCGACGCAAGCTAAGCCACTCGCCATCGCTTCTGTCAGCACATTGCCAAAGGTTTCAGTGACACTTGGAAACAGAAAAAAATCTGCTGATCCATAACACTTCGCTAACTCCGCACCGTGTTGAAATCCGGTAAAAATAAACTCGGGATGTGCTTCCTCTAATTTCACACGCATCGGCCCATCGCCCACCAATACGAAACGCGCATCAGGCTGATTACGCTTAATTTCGTAAAATCCACGAATCGCTAAATTCAAATTTTTCTCCTGAGCAATTCGTCCGACGTAGAGCACCACGGGTGCCGTCGCATTGCCGAGCCAACTCGCACGCAGCTTCTCACAACGCGTCGCAGGTTGATACAATTCACAATCCACTCCGCGACTCATTACTCGTGTATTAAGAATGCCTTGCGCAGCGAGTTCTTCGCAAATCGCCCGCGTTGGCGCGAAAGTCGCCGCAGTGAAATTATGGAATGTGCGCAAATAGGCGAAGCCGATTCCTTGCAGCAGACCGACACCATAGTGCGCCCCGTAGCTGTGAAAATTGGTATGAAAGCTCGATACCACCGGAATCTGCATACGACGCGCGACCCAGATTGCTGCACCACCGAGCGGCCCTCCCGTAGTAACATACACCACATCCGGTCGCGAACGTTGCCATAAACGCTTCAAGCGACGCATCGCAGGTAACCCGACTTGCAATCCGTTATAGCCCAGCAACGGCAACCCGCCAACTAGTAGTTCCTCAAGCTGACCATCGAAGTGACACCATTTAGCCTCAACGGATTGCCGAGGTCGAACCAACTGTATCGCATGCCCTTCTGCCAAAATCCCAGTGCCTAAGCGATGCAAAGTCATGGCTACACCATTCACTTCTGGAGGATAAGTCTCGGTCACCAATGCAATTTTCACACTGCATAGAATATATGATAATCAGCTCAAACATGTGTCATTTATGCTCCGTTCACGTGAACTCAGCACATCCGCCATACGATAATAGTGCCGATCAATCTCAGACCTAGGCAAACCAGTTTAGAAAACTTTGGATGATCACCGCATTCGCAAGATCCACAAAGAAGCCGCACACCTGTGGCACGATCATAAATCCCTTATGAGCGGCACAGTAACGCTTCGATAACACCGTCATATTAGCCATCGCCGAATGCATAGGCGTCGACCCCGAGTAGAACCCTCCGAAACCCGAACATATAACCGCAGCCTCGCAGTCACGACCCATCAGGCGAAATACGAAAAATAGCGCAAAATAAATGCCAGTATAAACTGCACTCCCAAAATTGCGACTATCGGCCCAGCCAAACCAACAACGTCACGATCTATATAAGCAAAGGGTATGAAACAACGTTTCGCACCCGAAATCATCTATCCCAATGAAACACAAAGGTTATTACAGAGCCAAAAACTAAGACTTTCCAGGATGCGCTAATCACCCTGATTCACCATGCGAGTGGATCCTGCCATTCACCGTTCCACCAAAATCTCCAATACATCGCCAATCGTGCGGTGTGCTTCCAACACGTGACGCAATTGCACTTGATCATTAATCTTATACTTATTCTGACGGCCGATCTTCTCGCGCTTTAGACAGCCGCCCTGCTCCAACTCCGTCACGATACGCTGCACTGCCCGCTCGGTAATGCCCACAGAGAGCGCCACCTCACGTAGTGGCTGTTCGGAATTACGCACCAAACAGATCAAAACATGAGCGTGGTTGGTGAAAAAAGTCCAGTGGTGGGTTTCGGTCATTTTTAACTTAATGCATCATTTTAACTTAAAATCAATTCACGATTTATAATTCGTGAATTTTTCGTCTTTTTAATTGCGAATTATAGTTTACGTATGTTGATTTTCAAATCATGGAGCGCTACAAAAAAATCATAGTATCCCTCAGCTTAAGCAATACCGATACATGCACGTTCGCATGGGCTTCAAAAATCAGTCACCCAGCACGCTCTGAAGCTGCAAACATACCGCATACTAACAGTCTACACGTTTACAATTTGGGCCCACAATCACACCAGGCCATATTACCGAAAAAAGAGCTCAAACGAATTGTTAACCGCTATTACCGTGAGCGCCACAGTCGCTATCTGGAAAATCTTGATAGCAAGAGTATTGATGTCATATCCCACGGGGCCTATCACAGCTTAACAGCGCCAGGTATCTGTAACACCACCGAGGAGCTTGATGTTGACCTCGTCGTCGCAGGCTGTCGTGTTCGTAATACCGATGCGGCACTACTGATAGACAGTAATGCTGAGCAACTACTTCAACAGTCAAAAGTGCCAATCATCCCAGCCAAAATTAAAGGGAGTGGTCAAAAACTGCTCGACGCTTTGCTCCAAAACTGAATGACGTCGACGTCGCTCCACTAGAATCACTTACGATGCCACTACTACCACTCATATTATTTATCTTGGTTGCCGCCATACCCGTAGCGCTCTGCGTACCGCGACTGCCGAAGAAACTACGCGGGTGTATACTGGCACTCCCTGCTGCGCTGGCATTTGCCCTACTCGCGGGACCGGTCGCACAGCAAGTGCTAGAAGCAGGCAGTCTACGCTTTAGCGCCGCATGGATACCGCAACTGCAGATCGATTTCGCACTGAATCTCAATGGTATGGGTCTACTGCTCGCGCTGTTGGTGACTGGGATCGGCAGTTGCATCATGCTCTATGCCAGTGGCTACATGGGTGATCATCCACAAGCCAACAGGCTGTTTGCATTCTTATATGCCTTTATGTTAGCCATGGCAGGTCTAGCCATGGCAGATCACTTGATCGTGTTTTTCATATTCTGGGAGCTCACCAGTGTCACCTCCTATTTACTAATTGGCTTCAACCACCAAGACGCAGACTCACGCCGCAGCGCACTACAAGCACTGCTGATTACAGGCATGGGCGGTGTGGCACTTCTAGCGGGTAGCATCCTACTGGCAAACGCTGGCGGCAGCTGGTACCTATCCGAACTCGTCGAGCAGCAGGCGACCATCTTAGCGCATGCCAACTATCCCGGCATCTTAGGCTTAATACTATTAGCCGCTTTTACTAAGTCCGCACAATTCCCCTTTCACTTTTGGCTGCCCAATGCGATGGCAGCTCCCACACCTGTTAGTGCATACTTGCACTCTGCCACGATGGTGAAAGCCGGTATCTTCCTGCTGCTAACCATGCTCCCCATCATCGGCGGCAGTCGCGCCTGGTTCATCACTCTCGCCCTCGCCGGTGGCATTACACTCCTGCTGGGCGGGCTCTTCGGGCTAAAGCAAGATGACCTCAAAAAAATCTTAGCCGGCTCTACGCTTGCCGTACTCGGCTTACTCACCCTACTGATAGGTATCGGCAGTGACAAAGCGGTGCTAGCCGCCTTACTTTTTCTGGTGGGGCACGCCTTTTATAAAGCGGCCTTGTTCATGACCGCAGGTGCCATCGATCACGAGACCGGCACCCGTGACACACGCATTCTCAGCGGTCTGCGTAAACTGATGCCATGGACGGCGGCTGCAGCAATTCTGGCTGCGCTCTCAAAAATGGGACTACCGCCATTCTTCGGATTTATCGGTAAAGAATACGCCTACAAAGCCAGCCTGTATTCCGAAGTGGGCGGACTCCTCACCACGGTGCTAGTGCTCGGCAATGCCATGCTATTCGCACTCGCGATTCGATCTGGAATTGTACCCTTCATCAACAAACCAAATACGGACGCACTGCCGAAGCCCCGTCCACATGAGGCGCCAATCTCCATGCTAATCGGCCCGCTACTCCTAGCCACCATTGGCATATTGGTTGGGCTTGCTCCGCAATTAATCCAACCACTCATCGATAGCGCACATCAAAGCATCGCAGGAACCGGCGAACTAAGTGCCGTCAAACTATGGACAGGTATCAACCTACCACTGATCTTAAGTATCGTGACCGTCGTATCCGGATTTTTAGTACTAAAAATACGCCAACCTATCAATCGCGGCATACAAAAACTATCCTTTCCTGACGCGGATGAAGTCTACGATAAAGTGCTGGCTCAAATTCTCTTATTTGCAAATTGGCAAACACGCCTATTGCAATCCGGATACCTACGTAACTACCTGATCATAATCATCAGCACTACGGCAGGATTGATCACCTTAAAGTTGCTGAAGTTCAATGACTATCCACTGTATGATGGCGTCGAAGGTCTCTCCGCATTCAGTGCTGTCATCTCAGTGATCATGTTGTTTGCGATTGGGCTGGCGGTATTTACCAAATCTCGACTGACAGCGCTCATTGCACTTGGTGTGATCGGCTTCGGAGTGGCATCCATATTTGCCATCTACAGTGCACCCGATCTCGCGATCACTCAGATTTTAGTCGAAACACTCAGCGTCGTTCTCTTTGCTTGGGTGGTCTATAAATTGCCGGTCTTTCAGGAGTTTTCAAGCAAACGCACCATCCGCTTCGATATGATCCTCAGTGCAACGATGGGAATACTCACTACGATTTTATTACTAAAATCCGAAGCACTCGACATGGGCAACAGCATCTCGCACCAACTCTCTGAATGGAGCTATCCATTGGCCAACGGTGCGAACATTGTAAATGTCATCCTCGTTGATTTCCGCGCCCTAGATACACTGGGCGAAATCGTCGTGCTCTCGATTGCTGCCGTGGGCGTATGGGCACTGATTGACAGTCAACGCCAGAAACCGACTAAGAAATAAGCATGCACTCATCTCTCCTCAGCATCTCGGCTCGCTACTTGAGCCAGCTACTCTTCGTGCTCTCACTTGTCGTGCTCTATCGTGGGCATAACTTGCCGGGCGGTGGATTTATCGGCGGCCTGATCGCAGCCAGCGCTATTTTACTAATCGCGCTCGCACGTAATTGGGATGAAGCGCTCGCATCCTTACGCTTCAGTCCGCTCAATATCATAGTCACCGGCTTATCCATCGCCGTCCTAAGTGGCATACCCGGCCTAATTCAAAATGGGGCCTATTTAACCGGCGAATGGCTACCGTTCTTCGAACTACCACTCTTAGGAAAAATCAAATTAGGCACCCCGCTGCTCTTCGACATCGGCGTATATTTAGCTGTGATTGGATCCACCATCAAGTGCGCACACTCGCTTGGCATGGACATCGACGAATCCGCATAAAAGAATTATGGAACTACTCATCTCAATTTTAATAGGTGCACTCTTTGCCGGTGGCATATTCTGCCTACTCAGGCGTAGTCTAATGAAGCTAGTGATTGGCATCATCTTACTCAGCCAAGGCGCGAACTTACTACTATTTACAGCCGGTGGTCTCACCACTGGGCACCCTGCCTTCGTCGACAGTGCCACCGGCATGGCACATCCTCTGCATGCCGATCCAATACCACAGGCCCTCGTACTAACTGCGATCGTCATTGGATTCGCCGTCGTCGCATTCACCCTGGCTCTACTGCTAAAAGCGTATCGAGAACTGGGTAGCGACGACATCAATACCTTCAACCAAACAGACCGCATCTCATGATTTGGCTCCTCGCATCCATCCTAGTCCCCTGCGTATCAGCATTACTATGCTTGGCGACTAGCAGCAATTCGACGCTCAACCGAGTGCTCGGCGTAGGCGGCACCGTGGTGTTATTAGCCAATTCGATCATGCTGATACTCGCCGTCAATCACGCCGGTGGATATGTCAGCTTTCAATCCGGCAACTGGGCCGCGCCCTTTGGCATCACCATGATTGCCGATTGGTTGAGCGCTTCGATGGTTTTAATCACTGCCATCGTCGGCCTCTGCGTTGCGGTATATTCATTAAGCGACATCGATTCAGGCCTGATCCGCTCGCACTATTTCGCACTATTCCACTTCTTGCTGATGGGCGTCAATGGCGCATTCATCACCGGTGATTTGTTTAATCTCTATGTCTGGTTCGAAGTCATGCTGATCGCTTCGTTCGTGTTGATCACGATGGGCGGAAAGCGCGATCAGCTGGAAGGTGGCGTCAAATACCTGATTATTAATCTACTCTCATCCATACTTTTTCTGACCGGAGTAGGCTTGATCTATGGCGAGCTCGGCACGCTCAACATGGCTGATATAGCACTGCGTTTATCAACTTCAAGCGATGCCTTCTTAATCAACAGTAGTGCCATGCTACTCTTAGTTGCCTTTGGCATCAAAGCCGCACTATTCCCATTCTTTTTCTGGCTGCCAGCCTCTTATCATACGCCCAAGGTCGCGATCTCTGCACTCTTCGCTGGCCTATTAACCAAAGTCGGCGTGTATGCACTCATACGTTCCTACACCCTACTCTTCAGCAGTCAGTTTGAAGTCATGCAAGAGCTGCTGATTTTCCTAGCTGGTGCGACGATGGTCACTGGAGTTTTTGGTGCTGCCGCTCACTACGAAGTGCGCAAGATCCTTTCGTTTCATATCGTGAGTCAAATCGGATATATCATCATGGGCCTAGCAATCGGCAGCTCACTGGCAATCGCAGGCGCAATCTTCTATACGATACACCACATCGTCGTAAAAACTAACTTATTCTTATTGAGCGGCATAATCTCACGACGTTGCGGATCGGCAGAATTAAAGCGGATCGGCGGACTCTATCGATGGGCCCCGGGCTTGAGTCTGTTATTTTTCGTGCCGGCATTTTCGCTCGGCGGCATCCCCCCTCTGTCAGGATTCTGGGCGAAGTTCAGCGTCATCCAGGCTGGTCTGCAGGAATCACACTATGTCTTAATAGCTATCGCTTTGATCGTGAGTATATTCACGCTATATTCGATGACTAAGATCTGGGCTGAAGCCTTTTGGAAAGAGGCTCCCGAAGGATGCCCGGTCGAGCAAAACGTCAAAAACCGGCTTCCTTTTGCCCTGGTCGCACCCTGTGTGTTACTCGCAGTGATTACCGTCACCATCGGCTTATGGAGTGGCCCACTGTTCGCTGTCGCAGAAGCTGCCAGCACCCAGTTACTGAATCCCGATGCCTACATCAACGAAGTTCTAAAAATTACAGATCATGAAAACACGCTTGTCACTCATCCATAGATTTTTTGCTACAGTTGAATTCATTTCCTTCTATCTCGTTGAACTACTGAAGAGTAACATTCGTGTCGCCCACGATGTATTAACACCGCGCTATAGGATGACGCCTGCTCTGCTGCATTTACCGACAACAGGCCTAACAGATCGCCAAAAATTCGCTTTGGCCAACTTAGTCAGCATGACACCCGGCACTCTCAGCATAGACTACATTGATGACGATAACGTGCTACTCATCCACAGCATGTATAGCATCGATCCCGCTATCGAAATCGAAGTCTTACAACACACCTTTATCCGGAGAATCAAAAATGTTTTCTAATATACTCGATCTACCGACCTGGTTGATCCCAACGGCACAAGTGCTATTGGGACTCGCAGCAGCCATAACCTGCTATCGGATCTGGCGTGGCCCCAGCGTGATGGACCGCATCGTTGCACTCGATCTATTCGCTAGCATCACGATGGCTCAATTTGTGTTACTGGTTTTCAGTAGCGGCTTTACCTCCTACCTGGATGTCGCAAGTGCCATCGCAATTATTAGCTTTATTGCAACCATCGCCTTTGCACGCTATCTCGAAAAAACGGAATGCTCACTATGATCACTTACATCGCCAGCTTCCTCATTTTATCGGGTGTCTTTTTCGCACTGATCGCAGCGCTGGGCATCGTTCGCATGCCTGACATCTACTGTCGCATACACGCAGCCACCAAAGCAGGCGCACTCGGCGTGGGCCTGATTCTACTGGCGCTGTGCCTTTGTTCACCGACACCGCGCGTATGCATACAGTCCGTACTCATCCTAATATTTTCTTATCTCACGGCACCAATTGCAGCACACATGATCGGTCGCGTCGCATTGCTACGAAACCTACCTCAATGGAACCCGAAATCGGACTCTAAGAAAATATCTAAATGACATAGTCTTAACAACAGCCATATACTGTGATAGACTCCATCGCACTTCTCACTAGTAATTTATTATCACCGCCGGTCATCGCTTTTGGCGCAGGCCTAGTTGCCGTATGGGCTCGCAGTGATTTAAATTCCCGGAACAAGTCTATCAAGCGCTGACGATTTACCTTCTGCTAGCGATCGGATTCAAGGGAGGATCTGCAATCGCGGCGACCAGCTTCTCGGTATTGTTTTTACCATTAGTGATGACACTGGTCATGGGTGCAACCATCCCATTAGCCGTCTTCTTTGCGACTCGCCGGTTCTTAAAAATGGACGTGTCCAACGCGGCGGCACTAGCGGCACACTATGGTTCAGTTTCCGCAGTCACCTTCATGGCCTGCATGGCCTTCCTCGACCGCCAAGGCGTAGGCTACGAAAACTACATGCCAGCCATCATGGCCGCCATGGAAATCCCCGCGATCTTCGTCGCGATGCTACTCGCCAAACGTTTCAAAAAAGATAGTAGTATGTCACTGGGCGCTTCGATTCACGAGGTGCTCAGCGGCAAGAGCTTGATTCTACTGATGACAGGTATCGTTGCAGGAGCCGTCGCAACTACGGATAGTCGTGAGCTCATCAAACCATTTCTAATCACTCCCTTCTACGGCGTGCTTATGTTGTTCCTGTTAGAAATGGGCTTAATCGCCGGCGAAAAAATTAAAGATGCTAAAGAACGGTGTCCAACTCTAGCTGATCAAAACATGGCATAGACTTGCCTCAATGATACGATAGCGACCTGCATCGGGGAGTCGGCTGCGAGGTGATGCCTGAGCCAACGTATAAATTTGAGGGTCAGTTGTGAGTGTTTGAGTGGGTTCAGGTAAAGAGAAGAAAGTTCCCTGCCTTGTTCTTTTGCCGATTGTTGAGCTTTCTCGCCTCGCTGTTGGCAACGATGGATTTCCTTTTGATTTTTAATCTCCTGATCGGAGCTTAAATTTTGATCCATCAGAACCATGAGGTTGTGAGCTAAGCAGATGAACTGCGCCTGCATGTTTTTCGCATTAGCCGAGCTGGCCCATGCGTTGCACTCATTCATCTTATTCTTAAATGTGTCGTATGCTTTTTCGATATCCCAAC
>Ga0209302_10000622_pt1 | contig 20613 bp, 31 predicted proteins | sample ArcOceMetagenome_2_FD_187445 | JGI IMG/M metagenome (GOLD analysis project Ga0209302, IMG submission 187445) | Marine eukaryotic phytoplankton communities from Arctic Ocean - Arctic Ocean ARC135M Metagenome (SPAdes) (version 2) | ecosystem: Environmental > Aquatic > Marine > Oceanic | place... | reverse complement strand
GGGGTGAGAAATTGGTGGTACCACTTTCAACAATCAAACATGTTTCAGAAGGTAATAAAGTGAATAAGATATCAAACCCAATTGGGTTTACATTTTCTGACTTAAAGGCGTTATACGCTGATGAGGAGTTAACTAACCAACAAGATAGTTTATTAAAGATAATTGAGGACATTATGGCGAAACCGTCTAATGAGTTATCTGATAAACAATTCGAAATGTTAGATAAGATTGGTATTCCGTTAATGAAAATCATCGAGAGAAATTCAGGTGGACATAAATGTATTACTAATATCTCAGGTTTACAATACTTTAAGAGAGCTAAGAGACCTAGTTATGGTTATAGACCTAAGAGTAAACAAAGTGGTGAAACACCATACGTTTCTTTGGTAAAGAATGTACAGATGAAAATGGTACAAAAATTAAAAGACAAAGTTAAGGCATCTCAAATAGAGGAGTCGACAAAGACTTATAAAATAACTGAATCACAATTTAAAACGATTGTGGGAGGACTAAAAAAGTAAGATTATGGCAAACCCAATAGTATGTATAGAATCAATTAATAACGTAAGAACATCAGTACAAGGTAATGACCCAAGAACTTGGATGAAAGCATGTGCAATAGATACCTTACTAAAAGGTAAAAGTGGTAAACATTTTAAAAACTGTTTGATAGGTAAAATGGAATCTACCAAAGAACACATCGAAGACCCAGCGGGTTATGCTAATGAACTGTATAATGAGATAAAAGGAAACTGTAGTTAATTAAGACATACCTTAAAATAAAAAACCCCCACATTTCTGTGAGGGTTTTTTGTTATTACTAATAAGGTATTAGAAATTATACTTCAAAGTAGCATTCCATGTTCTACCAAATCCAAACCACACAGAGTTACGTGTATCGACACCATTCCAAGTTTCTGAAGTAGCATCCGAATGAATATTAGTATTAGACTCTGCAATGTAAGTCTCATCTAATGCATTGTTTATATTAACTCTAAACGAAGCAAAGTTACCAAATAACTTAAATCGTGTAGTTGCTCCTAAATCCAACAAACCGTATGAAGGTAATTTAAGTGCTCCTTGGTTATCAGGGTTAGTAAACTCTGAATCACCAATTGAGTAGTCAGCATATAAACCATCAACATAACGGTAACCCGCATCTAAGTTGATGTATTTACCAAGACGATAGTCAGCCGACACATACGCAGTTAACTGTGCTGCGTCACCGACCTTAGTGTCTTTCGTATATAATGTACCCGTACCGATTGATTGTTGGTTATCATCAAACAACTCAGCCGTGAAATCATTAGTATATCTCCAATCACCAATAGATGTCATTGCCTTTAATTTAAGACGTGACGTTGGGTTATAAGTTGCTTCAACTTCAATACCGTTGTGAACCACATCGACATTTTTAAATTGTGCAGTACCATCAACACCTTGTTGGTTTGATAATGATCGTGTAATGAAACGGTTACCCCATGTAGTGGAATATGCATTTACTTTAACACTTAAGTCATCACCATAAAACCCATAACCTAACTCAACCGAACGAATTTCCTCATTTTGTAAATCAGGATTTACGTCGTTAGCGTAGTTAGGAAAAACAGCATTAAATTGTGGTTGACGAGAGATATAACCAGCATTGAAAAATAAGTTAGACTTAGTATCAAGGTTATAGTTAGCACCACCTTTCAAATACCCACCACTTAAATTTGCAGTTTCCGATATTGGGTTGGAAGGAGAATCGAAATAATCCTTTCTTTGGAATGATTGATTAGATAACCCCGCCTGTACGACTGCAGTTATTTTATCACTTTTCTTATATTCAACTAAACCATTCACACCTTGCCAACCCACAACACCTACGTTGTAATAGTCGATCTTAGGTCCGTTCAATCCTGTATTATTAAAAGGACTTGCAGAAACAGTTGTATTGATAATTTGACCATTAGAATTTCTATTACCCGTTGAATAATATCCGTCTAATCCCATTAAATTATTAACGGTACGGTAGTGATAACCAGTGTAAGAACGTAAATCAATTCCAATTGACGTTTTAAAGTTACCAAATTCACCTTCTAAGTTAGAAATACCACCAATCCAATCATGTGAGTTCATAGATGCTCTTCTTATAAGAACTTCTCTATTCACACCATCATCAGTGAAACCATTTGAACCAATTAGTTGTCCATCAAATCCACCAATTGCACCTGTATAAGGATTTGTTGTGGATTGATTGTTAGCGACGACTGCGTCGTAGTTAATTGTACCATCAGGGTTTCTTGAACCTCTACCATTTTCTAAGTAGTGTTCTGTAAGATCTTTTCTAAACGGAAGTATATCAGTAACTCCATTACGGAAGTTGTTTCCTCTTGGACCTGTTCCACCACCTCTACCGGCAGAACCGTATAAGGATGTTGATAGTTTAAGATTATCCTTAATTTGATAATCCCAATTGAAAGTTGCTAATGGTTTGTTGTAGAAGTTTCTTCTCATGTTAAACTCCTCACCATTTAAGGTACCACCATTTGAATTCCAAGTTCGATCAATTCCCTCACCACCAAAATTTTGGTAATCTCTAATTGACACCCACACATCTCTTTGGTGGTGCCATTGTGCAGCACCTAAAACAGATAGGTTGAGTTTGTGTTTAGATCCTTCAGGTTCGTACCCTACAGCTGCGAAGTATGTTGTACCCGCACCTGAGGTATTGTTAATATAACCGTCTCCCGACCATTGTGATAGTAAGAAAGATGATGCCCATCCACTTTCGTTTTTTCCTGTGTTATAAGCGACTGTGGTTTTCTGATAACCGTCATTACCTGACATTTGTGAAACAGAACCACCTTGGGTTTTTTGTGTCGCTTTAGTAAGGATACTAACTGTACCACCTACCGATGGAACCGCCAATTTTGAAGAACCTAATCCTCTTTGGATCTGTATCCCTGACGCAACATCAGTTAAACCTTGCCAATTTGACCAATACACTCGTCCATTCTCCATATCATTAACGGGTTGTCCGTTAATTAGGAATGATGTGTTCGTCTGATCAAAACCTCTAAGTGAAACACGGGAATCCCCATATCCACCACCTTGTTTTGTAGCGTACACACCTGGTGTTGTGTTCATGATTTCAGGAAACTCTTGGTTACCCACTTTTAGTGATATTTCCTTCGCAGAAATACTTGACACAGCAATCGGAGTCTCCCTCACTTTTGCAACATCAATAATTCCCGAAGTTATCACGACCTCACTCAAGATGTTTTGGTCTGGACTTAACAAGATTGTTAAGTTTGTTTCAGAAATGACATCTAAAGTTACGTAACCTAAATAAGTTACGACTAAAGATTTACCACTCTCAACGTTAAGTTCAAAGTCACCGTCAAAATTTGTAATAGAACCTTGTGACGTTCCTTTGAGTTGGATGGCGGCACCTACAAGAGGTTCCCCCGTTTTAGAATCAACAACTTTACCCGATACTTGGGCGAAGGTTGACATTGATATCATTACTGACATCATTAAAAGTAAACATTTTTTCATTTTGTTAGTTTTAAGTATTATTATTTTATTCATTACCCCTAATGTATGTATTAAAACGTACAAAATCAACCCCAAACAACAATGATTGAGACGTTTGAAGTATAAGAAAAAACTCATTATACGTCGTACAACCCATGTAATACATTTTTAGTGTTTTTATTGTCAGAGATTAGAACTATAGGTATTTATTAATATATTTATTAACATACGTTTTTCGACGTGAAATAGACAAGAAATATGATAGAGACATTAGGAATTATATCAGTTGCGGTGATAACATCAATCGTAGGTCCGATATTAGTTGAAAAAGTAAAATCGAGATTACGAAATAAGAAGCCGGTTGACCCAGTAGTAAACGATCATGAACATTGTAGTGTAATTGCTGATGAGATAGAGGAGGTGAGGAAACTATTAAACGCCGATCGTACGTGGATCCTCATGTATCATAATGGTGGTCACTTTTTGACCAACGAGAAATCAATGAAAAAATTCTCCATGATGTTTGAAACGTGTAAAGACGAAAAAGACACTGTATCTTCTACATTCACTAACATACCAGTTTCACTATACCCACATTCCACCAGAGAATTACTACATAACAAACATATCTATATAAAGGATTTTAATGATTCTAAAGTTGCCACTTACGGATTAAAGGGTTCTGCTCAGTCCGCAGGAACAAGATCGTCCTACGTACACGCACTACTTGACATTAAAACCGAAAATATAGTAGGTTCATTTGGTGTGGACTTTAAGAAGAAGAAGTCACTAACTAAGGCTCAACTTCAAGAATTAAATGATAGATCACAGAGAATTGCTGGATTTCTATCTATTTATCTAAATAACTAAGAATATTATGAAGAAATATATTTTCACAGAATCTCAAGTAAAGAGAATAATGGATGGTGTGGTAGAAGAACAACTTCTAACTGAACAAACATCCGAATTAAATGCTAAGAAAGCAATACAATGTTTTCTAAATAAAGTTATTGGTAGTAAATTAGAAGTAGATGGGTTACATGGTGATGGAACTAAAGCGGCCATCTCAAACTTCCAAAGTAAAAAGAAAATATACCCTGTAGATGGTGTGTGGGGTCCTGACACAGGAAATTCATTATCAAATAGTGAGAAAAAAATAATGAAAGATTGTAGTTCCGAGACTGGAGATATAATTGATAAGTTTTTAAATTGGTTGGGACTATAAGTTTTTAGTTTTTAAATCAAACACTTCGGTTATTTGTTTGAAACATTTAAAATCATAACATTCCGTATAACCACCAAAAGTTTTAAGTTTGGGTCTGTAATTTTTTACGGACCTTTTCTTTTTTAGGGTTTCATGTATATCCTTTTCAATCTTCTCTGCCTTGGGAGTGTCAATTCTACGTAGTATAGTTTCAACCACATAACCCTCATATCCATGAGCATTTGAGAATCTCCTCATAATAAACTTTTTAGAAGTAATTCCTATCTTAACAAATATCACACCTGTTTTCACTTCTTTTATTAATATGAAGTAAAGTGACTTGGGTAGTGTACTTAGTTTTGTCTTCTTCTTCTTTGACGATACCTTTAACTTCTTCCCCACATAATCTTTAGCCTTCTCTAACGTTGTGAATTCTTTTAAATCACGATATGGATTTGCTATGTATTTTTTGTATCTTGCAATAAAGATGACCTTACCACTATCAACCCTATACTTGGTTTTACCTCTTACAGTGACCTCATATATTTCATAATAACCTTTCTTTAATAATAATTTTTCCATAATTTTTGGTTATATCCTTAATAATAATTACATTTGTAGTAATATTAAACTTATATTATGAATAATATGAAAAAATGTAGTGGTTGTAAAGAAGAACTACCATTGAGTAGTTTTTACAAAAACAAACGAACCAACGATGGGCATAGTATCTATTGTGTGACGTGTACTAAAGAAAATTCACGTAAGTACCACCAAAGGAAGAAGAACCGATTACAAAAGGTTCACAGTGATGAGGTGGTAAAGAATATGGTTATTAATAACCTTATTAGTGAGAACGCAAATCCAAATGCAGAAGTGTTAATGAAGTTGATAATGACTGAAAGACTTTTGGAGAATGCACTAACAGAACTTAGGTCACTTAAACTTACCGTATCATCAAATCAAATGGTTTCTAATATTAACTAAATTCTGTATATTTATATAAGGAATATACACCTTATATAATATGAGAATAGGAGAATTAATATACGAAATGCTTCTTGATGAAGCGGTAAGTAAAAAAATATTAGACCAAATAAAGAAAAAGTGGTCAGAATCTAATCCAGAGGTAACTGACGATACCGTTGAATTTGCAATAAATAATTTTTACACAGGTTTTAAGGGTGGTGCGCAAATACAAGGCAAAATAAAACAAGGTGGTTTAGAAAAATCACCAATAATAAAGGGTTTTTTAGCTCGTCATGATGGTTTAGATAATAATGGTACACCAATCCCCGGTGTTAAACCATTTAAAAGTAGTCAATTATTAGATTTGCAACAATATAGTTGGAATCAGGCTGTCGACCTTTTTGGTGAGTTTGATAAGGAATTAGGTTCTATAGTTGGGCCTGATGCGGATTGGGTTCATGAGTGGTTAGACAATAGTGGATTTAAAAGACAGGGTGATGAAGAAATAAGTGCCTCTAAAGATCTGTGGTTCGGAGACCGAGAAAAAATTTACGATGATGGTGAAGGTTTTAGAGTCTATTCACCAAAAAATCAAAAACATGCTGTTGCCTTTGGAATATACAACCAATACTTATCAAGTAAAATAGGTGGAAGTGCATGGTGTATCTCAACTCGATCAAGTTCTTCCACATATTATAATATGTACCGTGATAGGGGTTTAACATATAACTTTGTTATAAACGAAAACTACCCAGAAAGTGATCCTAACCACCTATCTGTAATTATGCCAAGTACTCAAAAAAATGATTTTGAATATACCAATTTAAATAACTTTGGTGGTAATACCAGAGGTGTCGATTTTAGTTCTGATGAATTTAATAAATGTCTGACGTGTATGCACCCACAAATAGAGAACAGTGAGGAATTAAGGAGTCTATTTGCAACTAACGTACCGTACGACAGTAATAGTGAACTAAATATTTCTAATGGTGAACAAAATCCAGTTTCACTTATTGTGGAAAATATAAATAGTCGATGGGACTTTTCAAGACAAAGAAGATCGTTAAAAAAGGCTCGGATTGCAACGGGTAATTATTTAATGGAGGTTAGATCATTTCAAAGTATGTCGACAGATATGATACTCTCGTACATTAAACTAACTAATTCTGATAATTGGGGTGATAGATTTCAAACAATGGAAGTTGTGGAATTCTTTAAAAATAATAACGATTACAAGGAAAAACTACGTAGACACCTTTCTGGTGAAGAAGGAGATGATGATGCTGTGGTGATTGTTGGAAATACGCTAAGTGGGAAACGAGAGGTAATTGAGGATAGACCCGTAATCATAGCGGATTTGGCTACATTATTATTAAAGAATAAATACAAATCCAAGGTTTCTTCAAAAACCTCTACATCCATAGATATTAAACAAAATACCGAGGATGGTAGGTATGGAATTTGGGATGGACAAGAAGGTGAATGGTTGACACATAATGATATCAAATACATACCTAATTACCGTGAGGAAAGTTCTTATGACTGGCCGAAAATGGGGTCCTTCACACATGGTGATTCTGAAGATATTGATAATCCCGAACAAGATGATCAACCACAACAGGAACCGTCTAATGACGCAGACACTGATCAGGTTGATAATGATCAGGTTGATAATGATCAGGTTGATGATGAAATGGGTGACCTTGAAAATTTAAATGAACAGGAGGAGGATGGAAACCACGAATGTATAATTACTAAGTATCGTAGGGAAGACACAGCTGGGGACTCCGATAGTTTCTATACAATACATCCCATCCAGTACGTTTCAGGTACCGCACATGTTGTTATTATGTCACATCAGTCTTGGGAAGGAATGGGAAGGAATGAATTTATCAATGATGAAGATAAAGACCCAAGTGAGGTTAGACAATATCTCAGTGATTTGACTAAAAAATTTAAAGGTAAAATGAGTGAATAAGGGGAGGAGGTCTTAGACCTCTTCTTTTATTATCTATTGAATTTACATATTTTTTTACTTACATTACACTTAGTACAAACGTACCGTAATATGACAAAAATAGTAAATCTCTTTGGTGGACCTGGAATAGGTAAATCTTCAATCGCATCAGGTTTAACATACAAACTAAAGAAACAACATATTAGTTGTGATAACCCTTATGAATTTCCAAAACTATTAGCTTGGGATGAAAACCACTCTGCAATTAGAGATCAACTCTTTGTGTTAGCTAATCAACACAGAGGTATTGTTAAGTCATATGGTAAAGTGGATTACATCATTTTAGATTCACCAATTCTTCTATCTCTCACCTACAAATCTTATTATAAGTCAGGAATTTACCCAGCAACACTATATGGTGATAATTTTGATAAAATGGTATTAGATATTCATAACCAATATGAAAACATCAATATTGTTTTAAGTAGATGTAACGGTAAACATAGTGATGTTGAGAGGTTTCAAAACCTTGAGGAGTCGATTGAATTAGATGGTGAAATAGAGACCACATTAAAAAATAATAACCTACCGTACCACAAAGTAAAGGTCAATGGTAGATCAGTTAAAAACATTTTAGACATAATATTATGAAACAAATAATAGTGACACTTTTAATACTATCCACATTTTTAAACGTAAGTGGTCAGAACTGTAATAGGGAAAGTATTGTAGTTAAAAATGACGTATTTACAATTAACTATTCAGAAATCCTACAACAACCATTATGGGTTATATACACTTCAAAAAACAGACCTAAGAATGTAGATCGTGGTCATATGAATTTTAAAAAAAATGATTCAATCTGTACGTCAGATAATGATGATTACGTAAAAAATGTTTGGGATAAAGGACATATGGCTCCCGCAGCAACATACTCGGATAGTGATGAACATTTAAAGATGACATTCTCATATTTGAATTGTTCACTTCAGAATAAATATTTAAATCGAGGAGCTTGGAGAATTTTAGAGTCTAAAGAAAGAATATGGGACGACAATGAAAATCTGACAATAAAAGTAATCCCAATCTACAGTAAGAAAAGTATAGTACTACCTACAGGTGCAACAATACCAGATTCATATCATAAACATATCAAATTCGAAAATCAAAATATTATTAAATGTTTCTATTTTTTAAATGAACGACCAACCACATCTTGGGAAAATCATGAAAATACAGACAATTGTGATATTATTGAGGACACCAACACAGATGCCATCATACATTAGAAGTAAGAGAAAGGCGAGACAAATAAATGGGGACCTCTATCTACTTTCCGCAGAATATAGAAGTGAGGACGTTAAAGACATCCAATTAGTAAAACAGTGGTTAGGTGTTGAATACGTATTCAAAAGTAATAGAGACAACACCTTAATGTTCTGTGAAAAAATTGAAGAAGTAGAATACGAAATTATTAAGTAACGTTTATCTTTCTAACTTTCTTTACTGGTCTAACTGAATTATATATTACTTTATAGTTCTCCATAATATTTTTAAATATTGCAGCTAACTCGTAGTTCTCCATTTCCTCATTCTTCTTCCAAAGAATCGTTATGAATGCCAATAATTCATTTTCACCAATATTAATATTTTTAGTGATGCTATTCCTAACTAACTTAAGTGTTAGGTATGATACACCCCTACGTTTATCCTCTGTAAGTTTAAAGTACTTATCAACACCAATCTGAGTTAAAACAGAAGTGTTAGTCTTATCTATGAGTTTATTCCACGATGAGTGGTTAAAATCCGCTTCCCTGTTTGCCATAGTCTTTTCGTTTTATAATAAATATCACGAATATGTTATTTACCCCATTTTCCTTCGACAACTATCTGACAAATTATCCCATAAACAGACAAATCTTGGTACGTGTCTTTTACAGACTCACCGACATTATCCTTGTTACCTAACACAACAAGTTGTTTAAGTCTTTGGATTTTATCGTTCAGTCTAAACCATATACCCATTTGAGACATTTTACGATCTTCACTTTTTTCTAATGTAGTTCCTAACGAAATATTATCAGGACCATAGTTTGATTGTTTTAGACAAAATAATTCATATTGTTCTTGCATTACTTCCTTAAACATTTTTGTTGTTTCAGGATAATTTGTCTCAACTTCGGTTACTACGTTTTTTATGTTCGTCATGTTTTTAAATCTATTTAATGTTTAATTAAAATATACACAATATATTTCGGATTATCAAATATTTATACTTTAACGAAACATACTTAAAAGAGGACATATTTATTAATATAAAACAAAAACAATCATGGCATCAAAGAAATCAAAAAATCAGAAACCTAAGACATCTGAGAAACCAAAAAATCAACAACTAATACAAATGTTGTCATTTAGAATTGTTCCCGCTTATTTCAAAGAGATTGAAAAAGTTGCGGATAAGAAAAGTATGACAGTATCAAAATTGATTCGTTCTTACATTAAAGACGGAATGCACAATGATGAGGATTTCCAAAAAGATGATAAAGGATTTAACATAGGGTAGATTTATTTATCAAATCTATTAAATGAATTAGGACTAATAATATTAGTAGTGACTCCTCCAATAAAATGGGGGAGTTTTTTTTTATCAGTATAACTCATTGCAGACTTCAAATACGACGTAAAATTATCAACCCACCCTTGGAGTGTATATTCAACCTTATGTTGTCTAACTACACCTTCAGAGGTTTTTAAATCACCCTTACCCAATGTCAACTGTACTTCTTTGGTACTCATACCTCTAAAAACTTTATATAGTGGGATATCCACGTCAAACATTTCTTTAGTCTTATCACTGTATTGATCTACAGTACCGTGGGAAGGTGATGTTGTTTCACCACAACTTTCAAGTGCTTTATTAAACATGGATCCTAACATTATGTAATCAGCACCAAGTGCCAAACCTTTAATAACATCGGAATATTTCTTAAATCCACCGTCAGCAACTATTTTAGTTTTGATGTGTGAGCTGTTTACTTTATATTTATTACATTCATATATAAGTGATGCGAGTGGATAACCAACCCCTGTTTGTACAGTCGTTAGACAACCACCACCATTTCCAATACCAACTCTCACATAATCCACACCGATTAAAGCATAATCATAAAATGTGGATGGATTTGCAACATTACCAACCATTAAAACTAAATCACCACCATATTTGGTCTTTGCGGTTTTAGCCGATTTTTTAAGATCACCCATATGTCCATTTGCAACGTCGATAAGTGCAAAAACTTGGTACCCATCAGGAATCTCTATTGTATTATCTAAAAATATTCGATCAAAGTCGTTTAGACTGTAAGATAAAAAATCCTCATAACTGACATGGTCGGTATTTGGGTTCTTAATGCGGGGAAATACCGTCGTTATACCTAAATCTTTGAAGTAATGTGAGTTTTTACTATCAATTACGGTATCCATAGGTGCCGTCATTAGAGGTAGTTTTCTATCCCACACACCCTGTTCAAGGAATTCCATATAGTATGGTTCCACTTGAGATCGAGATCGTATTGATGTTATCGTTGCAGGTTGAATTAGTAGGTCGTCAAAATCGTATAACATGGTTCTATTCTTTAATTAAAGTTTTTGATAGTGTCTTACCCTTCTCAGTTAAAAAGAAAGTTTCGTCTGTTTGATCATCTTCGTAGGAACCCATAATACCTTCTTTCTTTAAAGAATACATAATTGAACCTGTAATGATTTTTTCTAAGATAGTCTGAAATTCGTCTTCACTCCAAAAAACGAGGTTTTCTAAAGAAGGGTCTTCAATGTATTTCTCAGTAATCAACTCAGTAAATAATTTTCGTGAATACTCATCACTTATCTCATAGTCACTAAAGAAAAAAGATTCTTCAAGTCCCATAATAATCATATTTACGTGGTGTTCCACAATTTTTGGTGAGTTCATCATTCAGTAATGGTTATATTAAAAGATAAATAAAATTTCTTTGGGAATCAACCCCCAAGAACACTTTAACTTATAGGTTATTTTTGTTATATTCTATGTGTAGTTAAATTATAATTATGGAAAAAAACGGAAAAATATTTATTCAGATTGCGTCTTATAGAGACCCTGAATTATTAAACACAATTAAAGACTGTATTGAAAAGTCTGATAATTCACAAAACTTAGTGTTTGGTTTGTGTTGGCAACACTCAAAGGATGATAAATGGGATAACTTAGATGAATATCTTGACGACCCTCGTTTTAAAATCGTAGATGTCGACTTTAATGAATCAAAAGGAGCGTGTTGGGCCAGAAATTCCTTACAACAACAATATGATGGTGAACAATATACATTTCAGTTAGATAGTCACCATCGTTTTATTGAAGGTTGGGACACTGAATTGATTAATATGTTAGAAGGTTTAATTGAGAAAGGACATAAAAAACCTTTATTAACTTCTTATATTTCATCTTATAACCCTGAAAATGATCCTGAAGGAAGAGTAAATGTTCCGTGGTTAATGAACTTTGATAGGTTTATCCCCGAAGGTGCCGTATTCTTCTTACCGGCAACAATACCTAATTGGGAAACATTAACAGAACCAGTACCTGCAAGGTTCTACTCTGCTCATTTTGCGTTCTCGTTAGGTTCTTTCGTTGAGGAAGTACCTCACGATCCTGAATACTACTTCCATGGTGAGGAAATATCAATTGCCGTGAGAGCATATACACATGGTTATGATTTATTTCATCCACATAAGATTATTGCTTGGCACGAATACACTCGTAAGGGTAGAACTAAACAATGGGACGATGACAAAACGTGGGGGAATAAGAACAGTAACTCACACTTGAGAAACAGAAAACTATTTGGTATGGATGGTTTAGAAAAAGACATCGACTTTGGTATTTATGATTTTGGTACCGAAAGAACTTTAGAAGACTATGAAAGATACTCTGGAGTATCATTTAAAAAACGAGCGGTTCAACAATATACACTGGATAATAATAGTGCACCAAACCCCCCATTATACGGTGAAGAATTTGATGGTTCTTTCTTAATGATATTTAAACATTGTATAGATATTCATAAACCGACATTTGATAAGGATATGGATTACGATTTTTGGTCTGTAATATTTGAAGATGATGATGGGAAACCACTTAATCGTAAGGATATGAATGTAAGTGAAATTAATGGATTCTTGACAACACCTGATGAATGGGTAAAAATATGGAGAGAATTTGATACTGAGAGAAAACCCGATAAATGGGTTGTTTGGCCACACTCGGAATCTAAGGGTTGGTTAGAAAAGATAGAGGGTAGATTATGACAAATATAGATTTAAAGGTCGTTATATGTCATTATAATCAAGATTTAGGGTGGATTTCAGACCTAAAACACGATTATGTCATATATAATAAAAATCCAAATAACAATGGAAAATATGATTTCGATTTACCTAATGTCGGATTTGATACAATAGTTTATTTAAAATTTATTATTGATAATTACGATGACTTACCTGATTATGTTTGCTTCAGTCAAGACGACCCGTTTTACCATTGTCCTGAATTCACAAATAATGTAAATAATTTCAATGGTGAGGAGGAGTTTCTACCATTAGGAATCACATACGTTAGAGATAATGAACAAACATTAAAACAAACAATTAATTATGCAGACACCTTAGGTATAGAATACGAAGAACCAATAAAGTTCATCAATTCATGTCAGTCAATTGTGTCTAAAAATTTAATTAGAAAAAGGTCTAAAGAGTCTTACAAAAAAATAAAAGATAGTTTACCTAAAAATGCAATCATAAATAATACTAATTATATTGTGGAGTATCTATGGCCCACCATAATGAACTTCAATAGTGAATTAGTGGTGAGTTATAATAATTGTAAATAAAATAAAAATATGAAAAAAGGTTTAATTGGTATATCTAATAACGTTAAAAGTAATAAAGATAAGATTAGGGTATGGTCTGAAAGTTTTAAAAGATATGTCCCCGATGGAGAGGTGATATTGTTGGTTGCCAATTCAACGGAAGACGATATCAGTGCAGTTAAAGAATTGGGTATTAGTTATAAAGTGATTGACATCGGAATAGATCCTTGGTACATAAACAACTTACGTCTGATCCATACATCTGAGTACCTTAGAGAAAGTGATATTGATCTTTTTATGGTTACAGATGTATTTGATGTTATTTTTCAGTCAAACCCGTTCGATAAATTCGACACCGATAATTATGATTTCTTTGTTGGTGGTGAAGGTATTACCGTCAATGAAGAACCGTGGAATAAAGACGTTCTAAATAAATGTTTTCCAACGGAGGTAAATCATTGTGTGAATACTGAAATTGTATGTTCAGGTGTTATGGGAGGTAAAAGAGAATCATTAATACCTATATTAGAAAAAATGTACGATATGTGTATTAATTCAGAAACTGGTCACAACATTAGGGATCAAGCGGCATTGATTATATTAATTTCAAAAAATGAAATAGAAAGAATCAAAATATTTAACCTCAACGATGGATGGGCAATGCATTGCGCATCTTCAGGACCAACCGAATTTTTGGATGGTTGGGGTATGGGGGGGACCATAACAAATAGATATGGAGGTATTCCTAAAATGGTTGATGGTGTTGTTTGTACTCACGAGGGTCATACATACGACATTGCCCATCAGTTTAATAGAATACCCGAATGGCACAAAATACTTTTAGAGTCATATGAATAATTCTTATTGTGTATGTACTATGCCCAACACCTACAAATATTATGTTGGTCATTGGGATAATTTTAAAGATACGGGGTTTAACCTTGAATGGATTTCAGATGTAACTAAAGACCCTTCTTTTGATGTGGGTTTTAGGTATACTGAAGATGACATAAGAAGGAACCTGAACTTCACCAAGGACGTAAGTAAAGCACATTATTGGAATGGTCAGGGGAATAGGAATGTGGTGTGGTTTTACGCACACTTTAGAATGTTGAATTACTACATATCAAACCCAAATTATGATTATTACTGGTTTTTTGATGATGATGTTAAATCAAGTAATTGGGTTGAGTTCTTTAAAGGGTTCGAGGATGTGGATGATGATTTTCTATCTTACTTTATATTCAAACACCCTAATGTGGAGTCACAGATAGGCGTACCTAAAATAGATGGTGAAACTCACAGTGGTGAAGGATGGTTTAGTAGATTCCCTGGTCCCGGAGATCAATTACCAGATAGTTGTAAAGAAATGTTTGGTTCGTTTTTTCCCGTTGTTAGATATTCTAAACGATCGATGGAAGAGTTATTAAAAATTAATAACGAAGGATATGATGGTTATTCTGAAGGGTTTGTTCCCACATTATTAAACGAAAGGGGTATGAAAATGTCATCACTTATAAATGCTGACAACACTTCTAATTATTATGATGTCAATGAAGTTAATTTATTACATAAAAATATAAAGACCCCATGGTCTTGGATTTAAAAAAAAAATATGAGTATAGAAATTAAAAAACCTGTTATTGTTACTGCACTTTATGATATTGGTAGAGACAAATGGGAAAAATTTACACAATCGTATGGTGGTTACATGCATTGGTTTTGGAGAACATTATCCCTTGATAGTGAAATTGTCATATACACACAGGAGAGGTTTAATAATGAGATTTTAGATTATAGAAAAAAGTATGACCCTGAAATGAAAAAAACAGTTATAGTTAATCAGGAGTTGGAAGAATTAGAATCGTATAAAATATATAATGAACGTTTAGAAAAACTTATGTACTCTGAAACATTTAAAAATAAGGTTTCTTTTCACGACGTACCAGAAATGTCTAAACCACTTTATAATATAATAATGTTTAATAAAGTTTATTGGTTAAAGAATGCTGTGGACAATAAGTATTTTGACAACGATATGGTAATATGGCTTGATGCTGGTGGGTTACGAGATGAAATATCTAAATATGAAAATACAAAATGGCCGTGTATTAATAAAATAAACGAATTAGATAATACTAAACTCACATTCTTTAGTCATAACGAAAATTTTGATATTAATGAAGATCAAAAAGAATGGATTTCCCTATCACAAGTACGAAATATACAAGGTACTGCCTTCTTAGCCCCGTCACATATTCTTGATTGGTTGGTGAATGAGGTTCATACCACTATTGAAGAGTCACTTGATGGTGAATACATTGGTAGTGACGAAAAGATATTTGATATATCGTATGTCAGAAATAAACAGAATTACCACTTAATAGAATGTACGTGGAGAACGTACTTCGGTAAATTTGAAATAACAGAGTAAAAAATCCCTCTATTTTGAGGGATTATCTTTTTTATTAGGTACTTGTACACCTTTCTTTAATTCGTCTTTAACTGCGTTGTGACTTTTAATTGCTTCTTTGTGTTTGTCGTGGATTATTTTCTTCTCCTCATCTGACATTCCGAATACTCCCATAATTTCTTGTTTTTTATTAATATAACACTTATAAGTATTAAAGTAAAGACTTAGTTTTACTATTACTTAATTCACGGTCCAAGACCTTGAAACATTCATTGAAACCATCGATTTCAATCTCTTCCCTTGTTTGACGAGTCTCTTGTTTAGGGAAGGATCCCCTTCCATCACTAAATGAAATGGTATATACCCATTGGTATGAACCTAATCTTTCAACATTTAAAAACACATTTTCTTTATCGAAAAAAAAGAATAATCTCTTTGTGTCGAATACGTCTAATGTGCTCACACCGATAACTCCCACGTAGGGAAACATAACCTCAACAAACCTTTTATAGGAGTGTGGGTAACTATTTTTTATTTTCTTCCACTGAATCATACTGTAATATAAGAATAATTAAAATTATTGTATATTTATTAGTATGATTATTAAGATTAGTAAGTCTCAATTAATAAATATACTCAACGAAGAAGAAAACAGTTTATCTCCTGAAGATAAATTCTCTTTATTGGATGCTGGACTTGAGTCATTAGCATCGAATAGTGATGACCCTGCAATTGCTGCACTTGGTGATATGATCATCAGTCGTCAATTAGGAAAAGGAGATGTAAATGATGAAGATTATATGAACACGGTTGGTGATGTGTTACCTTTAGACCCTGGTTTTAGTGTATCAAGTGGATTTGGTCCAAGAAAGGGTGGTGATCATGGAGGTATTGATTTAGCGGTATCATCAGGGACTCCAGCTTACGCAGTTGCAAATGGCGTTGTTAAATCATCAAAAAATGCTAAAGGTGGTTGTGGTGGTTTTATTAAAATAGAACACAAAGATTACACAACGAAGTATTGCCATATGACTGTTTTCAATATAGTAAAAAAAGGTGATCATGTAAAAAAGGGACAACTCATTGGTAAAACAGGTGGTATTAAAGGTAGTCAATTCGCGGGTAACTCAAGAGGTGCACATTTACATTACGAAGTGGTAAGAGGAAAAACTAATGTCGATCCGGCAAGAGTACATACCGGACTCGCATAGGTTTTTTATAAAAACCAACATAATTATATGATATTCACATTATATCATATGGAAATCATTGAAACTTATTTTGACGAAGACGAACTTATCTTAGAGGTTAGGTTTAATACCGACCCCGACACTGAATATTTTAGATCAGTAAAATTATCAAAGGAAGACATAAAATACCATTCACCTTTAATTGTTGAAGATGACGAAATACCCGATCTTGATCACGATTTAGTGATTGAAATCCTTGAAAGTTATTTTGATCAAAATGAAATGGGTGAAGAAGAACTTTTGTAGTATTTATTAGTATGAGTTTTTTAGAAAGACATAAACAAGAGAAGTTAGTCACATTCGTAAGATTTGTGAAAGACAAGTTAGAACTGAAGAATTCACCAACCATCAAACTTTTGAATGGTAGAGGTGAGTTGAAGACAACTGCACTTTACAATTATTCTAACCCCGAAAAAGTAATTAAGGTAAACGCTAAGAATCGTCACATTGTTGATGTTATGAGAAGTGTTGCACATGAGTTGGTCCATCACAAACAATTTGAAGATGGTAGGTTAGATGGTGATAAACCACCTGATATTGGAGGTGACATTGAAGACGAAGCAAATTCGTTAGCAGGACAGTTTATAAAACTATTTGCTCAGGAAGATAGTACAATCTACGACGAATGAAAGATCGATTAGCACTGATATTAGTTTTAGGTATTTTAATATTACTAACTCTTATCGTTGTTGGTGATTTTGTTGTGTCATTAAAAGAAAGTAGACCCGTTGATGAATCGGTCATTCATCTACTACAAATCACAATCACAGGACTTATTGGAATTGTTGGTACCTATATTGGTATGAAGAACAAGGATAACTAAAGGGTTGACAAATCAATTCTTTTTTTTTACACTATATCATGACACAAATGCCATGTCTTTACTGTAAGAAACCATTAGGACTTACCTTAGAGTTTATTCAAAAGAATCCAATATCACAATGTCCACATTGTAAGACCACCTTTAACTTTGCAACCAGTATAGACGTAATGCAACGTTTCAACGAGGTTCAAAGGGAAATGGAAGAAATCAAAAACAAGTATAAGGGTATTGCAAAATTTAATTAATATATAAACTTTTATATTTGTTCATATATTTATTAATAAATAAAAAAACATATAAAAATTAAATTATGGCAGGAATAGCAGACAATTTTAAAGGATTACCTATTGAAGATCTTATTGTATCTCCAATTGTAGGTATGGCAAAAGGACAAGCAAAACTAAACGACGTTACATGGAAATATATTTCCGAAGTTGCATTCGTTGAGGACGAAAAAACAAAAAAAATTACCGCACGTAAATTAGACGTTGAAATGAACCGTGTAATGACTAACGGTGATACTGGTAAACAAGAGGTAGAGACACTTTATTCAAGTGTTCCTATGTTACCATTAATTCCATTACCTTCTTTGGCAATCACATCTGCTGATATTAGTTTCTCTATGGAAGTTAAAACATCTGTAAGTAAATTATCATCAACAGATACTAAAAGTTCTGTCGAAGCAACCGCTTCTGGAGGATTTTGGGGTATGAAGTATTCAGCAACGGTTGCTGGTAGTGTTGCGACACACAAAGAAAATACAAGAAAAACAGATAACTCAGCAAAATACGAAGTATCGGTACATGCTGAACAATTACCTCCAACAGAGGGAATGTTGAAACTATCTGATTACCTAACACAAATGTTAGAACCATCTGCAATTCCATTGACAGCTGATCCAAACAAATAATCGTTAGTCACATAAAATAGTTTAAAGAAGGGTTGATTTATCAGCCCTTTTTTTGTATAATTAATTATGGCTAATTTTAACATTGAAGAAATATTAGGTGGATTACAGGAAGCGGTAATGGTCGTTAAGAGCATTGCAGAAAAACAACACATTGATAATCTCTCAAACTATTTCGATGATGATGGTAAACCACATACCCAACATTTTCAGATTGGGGATAATACTTTAGACGTACCTCTCTTTATATTTGCTGATCATTCTTCAATAGGTGTTGATAGTTTAGAAATTGAATTCGAAGCACGACTAATACCACAATCAACTGAGGATGCAGAACCATCTGACATCAAAAAATCTTTGTTGGGTATATTCAATAGAAAAAAGAAGTATAAACATAATATAGGTAATTTAACTATTGACACTTACGGGTCTAAAACACATGATAAGTCGGGAATGGGTAAGATTAAAATCATATTCAAGAAAGATGATAAACCTGAAGCAATATCAAGATTAGTTGATCAATACATTTCGACTTTGGGTGACCCAAAACACACTGAGGTTAAGTAATACAATTTAAAGTAGTGAAAAAGAATTTTAAACATTTAGTGGTGATAGGTCACCCCGATAAGAAATCATTTTGTTATAATGGAATATTCAAAACCATTATAAGACAAATGGAAAAACACAATGAAGTGTTTGAGATTATTGATCTGTATGAAGATAAACTACACAGAAATCGAGAAGAGTTAATTAAAGAATACAAAAAATTAATTACTTGGTCAACTCACATTTATTTTGTATCACCAGTTTGGTGGTTTAGAATGACACCAAAGATGGAAACATTCTTCGATGAAGTTCTTACACCAGGTTTTGCATATAACTTTGTACCGTTATTTGGTAAGTATGCATATCCTAAACCAAAATTAAGTGATAAGAAAGTTAGAACATATATTACACATGGAGCTCCAATGTTACCTGTTGTTACGTTGTACCTTAATTCAGTTAAGTTAAGATTAGTAATGGGAGTTTATACATTTGTATTTGGTTGGAACTTAAATAGGTGGTTTAAAACAAAACAATTTTGGTCTGTACCATTTGTGGATAAACACACAAGAAGGAAGTACTTACAAACTGTGGAGAAGGACATTAAAAAGGATTTAAAACGTTAAGTCATTAACTTTTCTCCATGAACTCACTTAAGTTTTTAAAAACCCTAAGACTTAACTCCTTATATTCCTTATCAAATCTAAATTTATTCTCATGTGTTCTACATGAATGTATTGCCGTTGCGTGGTCACGTTCTATAACTCTACCTGTCGCCTTATAACTATAACCAAATCGGTATCTCATTATATAACAAAACAGTTGTCTTGAGTCAACAAAATTAGTAAACCTTCTTCTTGATAGAATATCATTCACTGTGACATTAGGTGATTCATCTGCAACGATCTTAAGTATGTCCATTGGAGTTAGTATCGTTTTCTTCTTAATAAATGGTCTGACTTTAGGATCTAAACCAGGATAAATGTAAGGACTTGTTTTCATGTTAAAATCTGTGTAACGTTATTTCTAAATGAGATTCAATTGCTTTGTCATATTGGTTACCACCAATTAGTATATTGGTGTAGAAGACTTGTGAGGTCAATTTAAGGACGTTTGACG
>Ga0209302_10000620_pt1 | contig 20645 bp, 28 predicted proteins | sample ArcOceMetagenome_2_FD_187445 | JGI IMG/M metagenome (GOLD analysis project Ga0209302, IMG submission 187445) | Marine eukaryotic phytoplankton communities from Arctic Ocean - Arctic Ocean ARC135M Metagenome (SPAdes) (version 2) | ecosystem: Environmental > Aquatic > Marine > Oceanic | place... | reverse complement strand
GGGCCCGTCATCCGTGTCATAGTCTCTGACGTGAGCCTCTAACTGAGCATGACACAGTTCCCACACACACACAGCCGACAGCGCACCGCCGTCTACGTCTAGAGACAAGTTGTCAAGTACTATAGAGAGGGGGCGGGCGAGGGGGGGGGGGGGGGGGGGGGGGGGGGGGGGGGGGGGGGGGGGGCAGTGTCAGGATGGAGATTGGCACACACATCACACTGTTTGCCTGAAGTGAGATATTATAACCGACACGGGACAACAAACGCGGAGATACTCAGCCTATAGTCCGACCTGCTAGGCAGCAAGTAGGTTGACTACGGTCGCGTCCAGAGCACGTCTGTCTGCAGAGATCAGAACCCGGTCCCCCGTGGGCCGAATCCCCGTCCTGCACTACTAGGTAGGATACAGGGGTTGTGGATACGCGGGGTTGCGGGGCTTCGCGGGCGCGCGAAGTGTGACTGAATACCGACTACGGGGCTCTAGCTGTGGGGCCTGCCTCTGGCTCTGCCTCACCGCGTCCATGACGTCCGCGGCGAGGGGAGCTTGTACTGTTGGCCCAAGCTCACCCGGCCTGTGCAAGAACTATATGAACTTGATCTAGTTCTCGTGGTCCTCCTTCTGCAGGTAGGACAGGATGATGCCCACGGGGCCCTCGTCGAGCTCGATCGACGTCGCCCATGGCCACCTCGTAGCACGCCTCGGTCTTGAGGCTCTCCGGCATGCCGTCCGCGGGGCCGCCCCCCAGAACTTGAGCAGCATCTCCAGCTCGATCAGGGCACGGGCGCGGGCGGTCGGCCTGGGAATTGCACGCCCGACGCCGGGCCTTTCGAGCCACACCTCGCTTCCCGCGAGATCCCGCCCTTTTGAGAGCTGCTCCCGCGGTCCCGCCCTCCGCCTTGGCCCAGTCGATGGCAGCGCGGATGTCGCGCGCAGCAGCCGCACGTACGCGCGTACCGCTTCGCGCTTGAGGGCAGCGGTTTCTTTTTTGTGGCAGAGATCGTATAGCGCCACAGACGCACAGAGATGCGATATGGAGATCGAGGAAAAGCGAAAACCCGACACCCACGTTGGCAACCACAATCTTTAGTTTATTCCTACTATAGACATTACATCCGGCTGCGGGGAGGCGTCAACAGCGTGTGCTGCAGCCCCGCGTCCGCCTCCTCACCCCCCTGCTCGTCCTCATCCACGGCCGCCGCCTGGGGCTCATCCGCCTTCCTAACACACTCCTCGGTGTACTGGGCCTCCGACAGGCGGGCGGGGCGCAGCAGCTCTCGGAAGGCCTCGAGGCTGATCCAACCGGCCCGGCCTTGGTCGGCGTGCCCGTGCGATGCGGTGAGTGGCTGGCCCTGGTAGAGGATGCGCGCGGCCGGCTCGCCGCCCCGGCGCGCATGCGCCAGCTCGATGCGCAGGTGGGCGGCGTAGGGCGGCCACGACCCCGCGGCGTCGAGCTGCAGCGCAGCGAGGAGCGGCACGAGGGTGGAGTCGTGCCCCGAGAGGAGCACCAGCCGCGGCGCCTCGGGGTCTCTCCTGGCGGCGGCGGCGAGCCACGCCTCGATCGCGTGCAGGAGGCGTCCCATACCGAGCCGCGCCACCTGCGGGTCGGAGTACACACCTCGCCACAGCCTGGCACCGAGCTCGAGCATGGCGAGGACATCCCCCTCGGAGACCGCCGCCTCCTCCATAGCGAGCATGGTGCCCTCCTCGGAGACCACCCCCCCCTCCCCGTCGGAGGCGGCCCCCGCCGGCAGCCCCTCGCCGTGCGCCGCGTAGCACACCGCCACCTCTCTCGCCTGGTCGAGCCGGCTGAGCGCCACCGAGGTGTTCTCGTAGCCCAGCGCCGCGCCAACCCGCACCAGCAGCGCCTGGACCTCGGGCTCCGCCATCACGGCGCGCTTGGCAGTGGAGTCCACCTGGCGCAGCCTGTGCTTGAGCGGGCCGCAGCTCTGCGGGCAAGGCAGGAGCAGCTCGTCGTCGATCGGCCGCACGAGGACCGGCACTCTCACGCGGCGGGGCGCCTCGCTCTGCGGCCCGAGCTCCGTCCCGATCTCCGGCTCGAGCTCGGGCCCGAGCAGCCCGAGCAGCACGTGCTGCACGCTCAGCTGCGGAGTGGAGAGAGGAAGGCACACAATGTAGGCAGCACACGAAAGCCCGCCCTAAAGCCTGGCCTGAAGCATGACCTAACGCCTAGGATGCGCTAGGGGGTTGTGCCTGCGTGCGCTGGATCGCGGTCGCGTGGACGAGCACGCGGCCCCGCAGCCCGTCTCCCCGCAGCAGGTGCGGCGCGTGCACCTCTAAGCTCTCGCGCATCGCCGCACCGAGCGCGACGCACTGCGCCGCGCCCTTCGTCGTCAGCTGCCCGAACGGTGGATCATTGGCCCCGCCGACGCCGCCCAATGATCCTTGTACGGGGAAGCTAGCGTTGAGCGCCACGAGGGCGGCGCGGCGCTGGGGTACGAGAGCACCGTGGCGCTCAGGCGGCTCGACCAGGCGGGCGGCCCAGGCGGAAGCGTCGCATCGCAGCTTGCTGCCCGCGCTCTGCGAGATCGGCGCGCGGTCGCCGTGGCGGTGCACCACGATGGCCTGCGCGATCACGAAGTCATTGCCCGGAGGCGTGTAGGTGGAAGGCATGTAGATGGCCGTGCGCAGCCGGTCGCCGACGCTGACTGACTCGGAGCCGCTCGCCGCCCAGAGAGGCGCGACGACGGAGGCGGTGTGGGGCTTGACGGGGAGCGGTGCCAGCACCATGAACATGCGCCTTATAAGGGCATGTATGTAATTGTAATCTATCAATCATCTATCTATCAATCTGTCTATCTATCTATCTATCTATCTAATCCTAGCCCAACCCTAATCAGGCTGGAAAGTACGTCGGCCAGCAGGCGTGGCGCGCCTTCGCTGCCGACGTGCAGCTGCTCATCGACAACGCCCAGGACTTCAACGACGACGACACCCTCCTCTGGTTTACCCTCCCTGGCCGGGATGGTGTGACCAGGGCGCCGGTGCCGGCGCGAGCCTGCACCGGGGGGGGGGGCGGCGAGGGGCGGGCGCCCGCGCCGAACGGAGGCACCGCCGAGCGCAGGCACAGCGCAGCGCCTCTGCGCCTGCGCAGGCGAACTGCCGAGTCGAGCCGGACCGCCGACCTTAGTTTGGATCCGACCGACCCGACCGAGCCGAGCCCTCGCAGCACGTGCCGCCCCTCCCCGTCGCCCCCACCGCCCGTCTCGGCCCGAGCGCGCGCCGGGCGGCGGGCCGAGCTCCAGGAGAGCTGCGCAGCTGCCCGCTGGCGACCGTCGGCCGTCCAGGTGAGCTGATCTTGCGGGTTGCGGGGGGCGAGGGGGGGGGCGGGGGGCGCTGGCTGCTCTCTGGGCTGCCTGGGGCAACTGAGCGAAGGCCCCGGATGCCCGAGCGGCGCCTCGAGCCGGCTAGGGAGCACCAGCTTGCTGACATGCCGAGGCGCTTCAGGCGCCTCCCCGGAGGCGTCAGCGGGCAGCTTTCAGGCGGCGCGATTCTCCGATCGAGCGCGGTGGGAGCCTTGCTTGGGCCTAGGGGTGCCTCTGGGCGTATGCCCAGTCTGCGGGCGGCCCGGACGGTTGGGATTTCCAGGTCGAAGGTATAAGACTATAACTTAAGTTGGGAAGCGTATTTGCGTTTTCCAGCCCAAGCGGGCTCCTGTGGGCACCCCGCCATCTCCTCCAGACCTCCGCCGTCACGCCATCCGCGCCGCCGCAGCACTCAGCCGCGGAGCCGCGCGCCCTTGTTCGCCGCCCAGCCGGCCTCGCAGCTCGCACCCAGCCACCCACCACCGACCGCACCACGAGGTCCCGCAGCGAGAGCACCTCCACAAACAGCGAGCCGGGGTGGGTGGGTTGGGCGGTGCGCAGTATCGGCAAAGAAAGTACTCGTTAAGTACTCGTACTAGTGTAGTACTAGTACAGTTTATACTCGTGTAGTACTAGTATTGTACTAGTACAGTTTATACTCGTACTAGTATTGTAGTACAGTAGATACTCGTACAGTATATACTCGTTGAATGCCTGCTGTACTAGTATTTTGCCAACGCTGGGCGGTGGGGTAGGACGGGAGGGAAAATAGCCCCGTTTCGCAATTAGAGGGGAACACTGGGCGCACGTCTCTGACAAGCCGGCGAGGCTGCACACAGAGGGGGGGGTGAAAAAAATCAAAACTCCCCCCCCCACCCCCCCCCTCTATCTATCTCCTATCTTATCTTATCTTATCTATCGCCGCGCCAAGAGAGCGCGCGAGGGTGCGCGAGGCCGACTTCGTCGTAAGCGTGTCGAGCTGCACGGCTTGACGTAGCGCCTACCTAGGTTGTGGTGGGCCGCACACCCACCAGTGCATGCTTCCACGGATGGCGAGGGAGCCGCTGCTGGGTGCTGCCGATGAGTTGAAGCCCGAGCTTCTCTCCGTCTTCGCGCCGGCCCTCTTCAACACCCTCAAGTCGATCCTCGGCACCGGCCTGCTCGCGATACCGCACGAGTTTGCCGGCGTCGGCATCACGGCCGGCCTCGTACTCACCGCAGTCGTCGGCACGTGGTCGTGCTACACGATGCACCTGATCGCGCACTGCACGCTGCTAGCCAACGCCACCGGGGGCACGGCCGTCGCCACGTTTGGCGAGCTGGTGGGCCGGGCCCTCGGCCCACGCACGGGTGCGGTATTAGGCACGTCCAACCTCGTGCTTCACCAGCTGCTGGCTTGCGCGGCGTACATGGTCTTCGTGGGTGACACCCTCGAGCAGGCGCATGCACGCTGCATGCACGCTGCATGCACTGCGCTTACACTGCGCTTGCACTGCGCTTACACTGCGCTTACACTGCACGCTACACCGCCCAGGTGCTCGGGCTGCCCGCCACCACCGTGATCCTCGCCGCCACGCCGCCCTTCGCCGCGCTGTGCACGCTGCGTGACATGCGGCTGCTAGGCCCCACCAGCGTCTCCGGCACCGCCGTACTGGCCCTGGTGCTCGTGATGGTCCTGTGGGACTGCTACCACCGCACGGAGCACGGCCCGCGGCTACGCAGCCACGCGGCGGCCTCTCCTTCGGCGCTCGCCTCCTTCGTGGCCGTGTCGCTCTTCACCTTCGCAGGGCACACCGAGGTGATCTCCGTGATGAGATCGATGGGGGCCGAGGTGAGATGGGGCCGAGGCGCCGCGCTGCTCCCTACTTGCTACCGACTACCGACTACCGCTTACTGCTTACTGCTTACTCACTGCTTACTGCTTACTGCTTACTACTACTTACTACTGCCCAGGCGCCGCGCTACCGTACCATCGCGAGCGTGATGCTGCTGGTGTGCGTGCCACTCATCATGGGCTTCGGCGCCGTAGCCGCGACCTGCCTTGGGCGGCGCACGCCCGACAACGTCCTGCTGGGGCTGCACTCCGAGGTGCGCACGCCGGCGAAGTAACAGAGTGGCGTAGTAGATGGCGCACAGAAGCATCTCCCTGTAGCACAATAGTACGCGCACATCATTGCGGGGCTGTCGCCCCCCCTCAGATGGGCACATGGGCGAAGCTGTTCATGTCGCTCTCGATCTTCTTCTCGCTCCCCGTCAAGATGTTCCCCGCCGTGCAGGCCCTCGAGCGTATCGCCGTGCCGGCGGACGCGCCCTGCGCCCGCGCCGCCATGTGCGTCGGCCTCGCGCTGTGCTCTTCGGCCCTCGCCGTGCGCCCGCCCGACTTCCAGCCACAACCTGCAGCCCCACGCGTGCGGCGTGCAACCCCCCCATGCCCCCCAACATGCACCCCGCCTGCCAACCCACGCGTTGACTGAGTATGGCCGACTGCGTGGGTCGGGTAACTCCCTGACTGAGTATGGCCGACTGCTGCAGTCGTTAGTAGCTCCTTGCCTTGACTCACTCGCCGCAGGTGCTTCTGCCCGACTTCGGCTTCCTGGTCGCCATCATCGGCGCGCTGTGCCTGGGCCTCATCGCCTTCGTGCTGCCGCCCGCCATCTACCTCGCACTCGAGGCCAAGCAGGCGGGCAACGCCACGCTCGCCGCGCACGGCGCGCTGCTCGTCATGGGGCTGCTCGTCACCGTGGGGGCCACGGGTAAGGTGCTTGCGGACAAGCTACAAGCCAGCTGACTCCATGTCCATGTGCACGGTAGGGGGGTAGGGGGGAGTAAACTACACAGAACGAAACACTCACCGTTAACTCACCGTTATCTCCGAGCCGGTTCTTCCGGTGCGGCGCAGTCGCATGTTATGTGGCTTTTGGGCGCCCCACCAGTTGTGACTGACCAGGCTGGTTTATTATTCCCCACTGAAGGTTATCGCCCTCGCGAGGGCGTCAACCATTCGGGTGTTAAAAAGGACCAGCCTGCTGACTGACAGGCAAGTTCATCGCGCCATTCACTCACACCCGGGTGGGAGCGCGGCATGCTGCTAGGCGTCGAGGTGCACCAGCAGGGCTCGCGCACCTCGCTGCCCTTTCCTCCCGAAGCCGTGGGCGCGTTCTCATGCCGTGGCGTCACTGTCAACCCACGCTCCGGCCGAGTGATTGCGAAGATTAACCAGGACCGCGGCTGTGTCTGCGCGTCGTTCGCTGGCGACCCGAAGCGCGCGCTCGTGTGCGTGTTTGACGGTCACGGCAGCAAAGGCGAGCTCGTCTCGCAGTACGTGCTCGACCACCTGCCCCAGGCCCTGGCGAAACACCCTTCACTCACCAGCGACCCGTGCGAGGCACTGCGCTCAAGCTTCGTGGCGATCGACGAGGCGCTCAAGGTGGACAAGAGTATCTCGACCAAGTACAGCGGTACAACGGCTGTCGTGTGCCTATGCCAGCAGGACGCCGACGGCAGCGGTCTTATCATCCACACGGCCAACGCCGGCGACTCCCGCGCTGTGTTGCTGACTAGCGGGCAGGGGTGCTACACGGCCATCGATCTGTCGGAGGACCAGAAGCCGGACGGCGCGGTGGAACGCGAGCGCATCGTCGGCGCCGGCGGGCACGTGAGCGACTCGAGCCCGACGGGCGCAGTCGCGCGCGTGTGGCTGGACGCGTCGCAGCAGGCGCCCGGCCTGGCGGTGGCGCGCTCCATCGGAGACCATGTCGCGAGCACAGTGGGCGTCTTCGCCGAGCCGGAGGTGACGACGCGGCGTGTCGAGTGCCGTCATGGGGAGGCGTCTAGCCACCCTGTGAGCCTGCTGCTCGGGTCGGACGGTGTCTTTGAGTTCTTGGAGAGCCAGCCGGCCGCAGAGGTGCTCGCGCCGTACCTGGCCTCGAGCACAGGCGCCTGCGATGCCACCGAGGCGTGCGCGAAGCTCGTCGGTGCCGCGACCGCGGCGTGGCAGCAGCGGGCGGGCGACTACTGTGACGACATCACGGTCATCGTCGCGCGCCTCGACGCGCTCTTCGGCAGCGGCGGAGGAGGGTCGCCTGCCGCCGCCAACGCCGCCGCCAGCGGCCAAGCCGCCGGCGCCGCAGCAGCCGGCAGCGACGTGGCGGGCGACGTCGCAGCGTCTTCTGCGAAGAGGCAGAAGCCTTCGGCGAGCGAGCCGGCAGCAGCGGCGGCGGAGGTGCCGGCGGAGGTGGCGGAGGAGGTAGCGGAGGAGGAGGGAGCGGCCGACGACGCCCCGGCGCCGCGTGTGCTCAATCTGTGAGTCCCGCGGCGTCCGAAACTCACGGACGTGTGAAGCCGTACCAGAGTCAAAATCTGAGGCCTGGGTTAGAACGTGTCCTATTTCAACACGGCACTCAAGGCACAAGGGGCTCCGCGCCTCGACGGACGACGCCACAAGCGCGCAAGCCGAGCCCAAATGCCAAAAGCAAAACACGTAAACACACCCCGTGCAGCGTGCACACCGCGCACACTTCACACAGAGATCTCAGAGTGAGAGTCCCCCCGCGAGTACCGTGCGGTTGTTTGTGCGATCGAACGGTGGACGGACGACGCTGTCCGGTCCCAAAGTGCCACTGCCCGAGTCTCCGCCGTATCTACCACCTGTCTACCACTACGTCTACACTACAGTCTACACTTTTATCGTTACTCTTTTTATGTGTTGAATCAATTCGTGAGCGAGGCTGCGGGACGTGCGTGGGGGGGTCCCTAACTAAGCTCTCATATCCGAGACCGAGTCCCCGTCTCTTCTCGTTCTCCATCTTCTCCACTCCTTGATTCGCTTGATTCACATCGAAGCTAGGGGCACTCTTTAGTTCATAGTTGGAGATTCACAAGATGAAGATTGAAGAGCGACTGCGAGAGTTGTGAGGCCTCTCCATTACTCCAAAAAAGAGGGTCATACAGGCTCAGAACGGCGTGTGCATTTTAAGACGGCACAACGTTCAGCTTCAGGCAATATGCACCTGACAGCTCACCTGACCTCGGATTCAAAGCCCCCGGTAAAGTAGCTCTCCGACCTCCACCGCAGTCGAGTGCCACCATCCAGAGGGTCGCCCACGCCCCCCCCACTGCCGTGCTGCCTTGTCACTCATAGTCCGCCTCCGACTCGGCTGAGTCGGTCACCGACCCCGCCTCCGACGCCGAGTCCGCGCCCGGGTCGGCGTCGGCGTCCACGAAGGCGGCGTTGGTGCATGCAGCGGCGGTGGCGCGCGCGATCTCGAGCGCAATCTCCGACGCGGCCACGCGGGTCGGCTCGGGGCGCGGCGGGTCCGCATGCGCCTCGAAGCCGCAGCGCAGCGCAGCGCACCACCAGCGTCGCTGCACCCAGCTGCACCGCACGCCACAGCGGCACAGCGGCGCGAACGCGTGCACGCGTGGCGGCGGCGCTCGCTCGTAGCCGCATCCGCCGTCGGCCTCCTCCCTCGCACACCACCAGCGGCCACGCGACCACACCGCCACCACGCCGCCGCCGCCGCAGTCGCAGTGCGGCGGCGGCGCGGGCGGCGGCCGGAGCGACGCCACGTGCAGCGGCGGCAGGCTCGAGACCTAGTAGTAGTAGTAGTAGTAGCAGCAGCAGCAGTAGTAGTAGTAGTAGTAGTAGTGGTAGTATAGTATAGTAGCATCGCGGTACTGTGTAGCGTGCGAGTTGTGTAGCGCGGTTCAACCCAATCTACTACTACTGCGACTACGACTACTCGAGACCTCGCAGTCGCGCCCGAGCCTCGCGCGCTTCGCGGCGCGCTCCCGCCACACGAGGTAGGCGTCACCGCCCGCGGCCATGCCGCAGAGCTCCATCTCGGGGGCTTCGACGTGGCGGCGCGTGCGCGCGAGGCAGCGGCCGTGGTGCGCGGCGAGCGCACGCAGGCAGCCGAAGCCGCGACCACACGAGGGGCACGGCCAGCCACCGCCCTCGCCGCCGTGCCGCGCCACGCCGCCGAGCTTCGGCACCTTGCGCTCACGCGTCGAGCGGCGCGCGCCCGGATCGGCGGCGGCGGCGGCGGCGGCGGCCGAGAGCGCGGTGAGACTCGAGGAGGCGGCGGTGGGTGGGGCGGGGCCGACGCGGGCAGCAGAGGGCCGGCGCGGCGCCACGACCACCAGGCCCGCCACCACGCCCCACGCCTGACTAGACGCGGCCTCCCCCGCCTCGGTGGAACCGCCTGCCGCGCTGCCAGCCACGCTGCTGGCCGCGCCGGCAATCGACCGCAGGCTGAGCTGCAGCCTGACGCGGCAGCCGTCGGTGGCGGCGCCGGGCGCAGCCTGGGCCTGGGCCTCATAGGCGCGCAGCGAGAGGTGGCGGGCATAGCACTCGGCCGCACCGAGTACCGAGCCGAACTCGCCTAGGGTGCGCGCCGCGCCCGCCTCCCACACGCGCGCCTTGTAGCGGCCGGTGGGCAGCCCGCGCTTATCTCGCTTCATCTCCACTCCGCGGTAACCGGTGGCAGTGCCGCGGGCCAGGTGCAGCGCCAAGCCGTTTGCATGCGTCGGTGTGTCGCCCGAGTCGTCGCGCACCCCGCTGCCGACTTCCGAGGACGCCGGGCCGCTCGCCTGGTGCGGCTCTCCCCCGCGTCGGTAGACACCCCCTCCCTGCAGGCTGGGCTGCGGCTGCCGTGCCTCGCACGTGGACCGCACTCGCTCGCCCTTCATGTAACGAGCGAAGCAGACGGCCGCCTCGGTGGCAGTCTCGAAGTCGCCGAGGCTCTTGGCCGTGCCCCTCTCGTAGACGCGCGCCTTGAAGCGGCCGTTGGGACGCTTCTCCACGCCACGGTACCCGCTCGCACTTGCGGGCGCGAGGTGCAGCTGCAGCCCCGCCACCTCGGTCACCACTGGTGGCTCGCCCTCCCCCTGGCCGCCGCCCTGACCGCCGCCCTCCTCCTCGCCCTCCTCCTCGCCCTCCTCCTCGCCCTCCTCCCTCGCCCCCTCCTTGCGCACCCGCTTCGCGCTCCGCCGCCCGCCGACCCGTGCCCGCTTCGCCCTGGCCTTGAGCCCCCCGTCCGTGGCCTTCCCCCCCTTGCCCGCTGCCGCCGTCCTGCCCTCCTTGGCCTCCTTGGCCTCCTTGGCAGGCTCCGTCTCCACGACTTTCGCAACGCGGCGTGTGCGCGGCCGCTCCGCCTCCTCCTCCGCCACCTCCTCCTTCACCGACACCTTTCCCTTGGCCGCTTCCCCGTCGCCCGCCGCCGCCTTACCTCCCGCCTTGGCACCGCGCCGCCGCCCCCCCGCCTCCGCCTCCGCCTCCGCCTCGGTCGGATGCGGTGGCGGCATTGGCTCCGCCTTGCGGAAGGCCTCGGCTAGCGCCTCGTCGGAGCTGAAGCTGCCTCCCTCTGTGGCGTCGGTCGCCGTGTCCGGAGATGCCACGCGCTTGCGACGCCTGCCCTCCGCCTCCCTCCCCGCCGCCTCTGCCGCCGCCGCTGCCGGCTCCGCCGCTGGCTTGTGCTTTGGCCGCTTTGCCCTCGCCGTGGCACCAGCACCGCCGCCGCCGCCCTGCGCATCGGCAGGCGGCGGCGGCCCGTCGGCCTCAGAGGCCTCCGCTCCCCTGCCCTCGCCCTCTCTGACCTCCGCAAACTCCCACACGCACGCCGTCGAATCGTTAAACGGGTGCGACTGCTGGTCGCCGTCGTCGTAGCGCACGACGTGCATTGCCGTGGCCGCGTCGAACTCCTTCACCTGTCACGTAGGGTTGCAGCCTCAATACACATGTGCATGTGCATGTGCATGTGCATGTGCATGTGCATGTGCATGTGCATGTGGTTCCAGGCTCCAACCCCCACATGGTAGGTAATCGTTTCAGCCTCTATTACACAGGGTGACCGAATCGGGCGTCGTCACCTTGCCCGCGAACCATTTCCCCTCCGCGCTCCACCATACCCGCACCCGCCGCCGACAGATCGAGCGGTCGAAGGCCTGAATGGTCAACGGCGGTTGGATCGGCGACTTCGATCCGGCTAGCTTGGGTACCCGAGGCAGTGGCTGAGCGATTCGAAGCCTGGGCTCTCCCGCTGGAAATGAAGAGCCACCCAGAGCCGCCCTGAGGAGGCGCTCGGGCACCGCGAAGGGGGCACTTTGAGCATGCGGCGAGGCGGCCGAGAGGGGAGAAGAAGCCTCTGCAGTGCGCGTAGGCTTTGGCGCGGGGGTGGGGCCCGGGGCGGCGGCGGAACGAGAGGCGGCGGACGAGGAGGTGCCACGGCGCAGCTCTCGGGAGGAGGTGCCGCCCGGAGACGCGGAGGCAGCGCCGCAGGGGGCACCCTCTCGCTTGCTGGTCCGTCGCATGCTTGCATCTTCACCCACGTCTCCGGTCGCAGGAAGGCGGTCGCGGGAGGGCGACCCCCCTTGAGTGTGGGACTTGGTGTGGCGGGTGTGGCCCGCGGCAGCCGCAGAGTCGTCGCTGAGCGCGTGGTTTTGGCCCTCACATGCCTTCACCCGGACACGACTGTTCTGTCGCTTTTCGGCGCCGCTAAGGCCGGTGCTGCTCGAATCTAAGTGAGGCTGCGTCAGGCATTGCCGCTCCATCGGTCAGGCGGTGTTAAGGCGTGGTGGGCGGTGTTAAGGCGTGGTGAGCGGTGGCAGGGACGATGCCACCAACCCCAATTTGTTAACACTCGAGTGTGTACCCCCTTATACTCGCACCACACCGCGGACCGCGCGACTTGAGTTATCCGTTGCATTACTATTTCATGAACTATCCTGTTTCGCTCAATGGTTGACTAATTCTGTCATTCAACTATCTCGCTCATCGAGAGTGACCTAGTGATCGGCATCTTGCCGTTCGAGACCCGTATCTTGCCGCTCGATATCGGCATCTTGCCCTGCACCTTGCTCTGCACCCCACTTCCGCTCGAGCTGATGTCTAGCGCGACGCAGGAGTCACAGCTGCCCGAACCCGAGCCCGCACCCGCACCCGCACCCGCGCCCGCGCCCGCGCCCGCGCCCGTGCCCGCGCCCGCGCCCGCGCCCGTGCCCGCGCCCGCGCCAACCCCCGAGCCCGAGCCCGAGCCTGAGCCCGAACCCGATCCCGGTCCCGATCCCGATCCCGAGCCTGAGCCTGAGCCTGAGCCTGAGCCTGAGCCTGAGCCTGAGCTTGAGCCCGAGCCACCACAGAAGATGGCAGGGCTGCTGTGACTCCTGCGGTGTGACCCCTTGCTGAAGGGCTCGCCCCCCGCCCCTGCAGCCACCTCTGCAGCCTCGCCTCTTTCGTGCAGGGTGTTGGACAGCAGGAGCTGCACCATATCGTGGTGTCCCGCCTCGAGGGCAATCTCGACGAGGAGACTTTGCGGCGCCACCTGCAGCGCCAGGCTTGGGCTTAGGCTTGGGTGGGGCTCGGGCTTAGGCTTGGGCTTAGGCTTGGGCTTAGGCTTGGGCTTGGGCTCATAGGCTTTGGGCGCAGGGTTAGGGTTAGGATTTAGGCTCAGGGTGATTAAGAGGCCGCGCTGCGGCACTTGTATCGCGACGCCGCTCGCGGCCAGCGAGCTCAGTGCGATGACACCCGCCTGGACAGGATACGTGGATGGATGGATGGAGTTGTGAACGGATTTGTGCAGTCGATAGAAGGATGGAGGCAGTCAAAGCGTAGCGCTCGTAGCCTCCCATTGGACCCTGAGCGGCTGAGAGGCTCGTCCCGAGTGCGTAGCGCAGCCGCGCGCCTGGAGAGTCCGCCCCAGGAGGCCAGGGTAGTGAGCTGTGGTGCCACCAAGGCAGGCGGCACTTTCCACACTTCGGCCCACCTCGATTGACGTGACGCGGCGGCTCTGCACCGCCTCCGCCTCGCCGCGCCAGGCCGCGCCCTGCAAGTACGCGCCGAGGGACGAGTGGTCGCCGCGCGCACACGCGATGGCGGCGGCGACCCAATCCTCGCCTCCCAGGGGCATCTCGCCCGCAGCGATGCGAGCGTAGCTGCTCGGCCCGGGCCGCTCGAGCGTCAGCTTGGCCACGAGCTTGCCTGCGCGGGAAGGGTGGCGAGAGTTGGCGGCTAGCGAGCGGAGCGGCTAGCGAGCGGCTAATGGCGGTACAGTGGCGGCCACGCTGACCTTGGAGCACCGCCGAGAGCCGCTCGTCGCCCAGCATGGTGCCATCGACCTTAAGCACGACGTCGAAGATCCTCACGCCGCTGGCATCGGCCGGGCTGCCCGGCAGCACCTCTGTCACCCGGTTCCGAGAGCCATTGATCGTCATGCCAAACGGGAGGTCAGCAGCAGCGCGGCGCAGCTTGAGGGCCACGCTCTTGACGGCGATCGGTGTGTCGGACAGGAAGGCCTCGCCCGACGACAACCGGCTGGAGACCGGCTGCTTGCCTCGCGCCTTGGAGGACAGGCCGTCTGACAGTTCCACGCCTCCGTGGCTGGACAGCGCTAGGCTATCGCCGTCGCCTTCGCCGTCCAGATCCTCTCGCTTGGTCCTTTCAGAACAAAAGCACCTCGTGAGAAGGCAACGCATCGACCAGCCACGTCGCCCACGAGCACGACGCCGAGACTCGACTGGCGTTCCCGCGCCCTCCTGTGCAGGAGAAATAACCCACCAACGAGGACCTGAAGGCCTGCATGCGTGCAGGCCGGCTTCCCCTCGTCAGAGAAAGGCTCCGAGCTGACTTCTAAATGGGCCGGCACCACGACTCTAACCCCTGCCCTCCCGCGCCTCTCGCTTGGCGTCGACCGCGCGGAACATCGCCTGTATCGCGTCGATCTCATTGGGGCGCAGCTCCCAGTGCCACAGGTCGAAGAGCAGCACCGCGCGCTCCTGCGCACCGTCGTTCCACACCTCGTGCTCGAATGCGTCGTCGAAGATCAAGCACTCGCCCGGCACCCAGCGGCGCGCCTCACCCGCCACGCGTATGCCGCACTGCTCGGGCTCGGGCACCAGTAGCGGCAGGTGCACGCGCACGCGCAGGTTGGACGGTGCGGTGTGCGCGGCGATGCGGCAGTGCGGCTGCAGCGTCGAGAAGAAGGCGAAGGCGAAGGGCATGTCGCCCTCGCACAGGCCGGGCACCGCCTGCAGCGCCGCGGCTGTCTGCGGACAGCGCTCCCACATATCGTCGCGCCGTTTGCCGCGGTCGATCAGCGTGCTCCAGTGCCACTCCACGGGCCCTTCGTGCAGGCCACCATCGGCGGCCTCGGGCTCGTAGTCGGACGGCGCATTGCTGGCACGCAGCGCACGGTACTCCTCCGTGATTGCCGGCGTGGCCGCCTCGAGCTGACGCACCCATGGCTCAAAGGCTTCGAAGTCACGGCTATGCCAAGGCCTGGCGGTCAGGCCGGGGTAGGAGAAGAGCGAAGGGTCCGGCCGGTGGCTACCTGGCACGCGGCACACCCTCTGCATCGAGAGCTCTGCGACCGTCGAGCTGCTGTGGCGACGGAGCTGTGCCGTGACTCGTGTAATCCTCTGCATCCAACCAGTTCGAGGAGCAGCTGTGGCGCCGTGCCGGAGAGCCTGGGTGACCATACCTGGCGGAGCGAATGCCAAGACGGCGCGAGGAGATCTGGAGCAAGAGAAGTGGACATCGGTGCACACCGAACGGGGTGGTACGAACCGGGAACTAAGCGGAAGCACGTGCCCCCCACGTAGAAACGAGGTTTTGCCCGGCACGCGCACCCTCCGTGTCTTCATCAGTCGGCAGGCCCGTTGTGAGGTGCGCCTCACTCACGAGAACCCGACGACCCCTTCCGACGGCGGCCGAAGCGGTGGCACCTCGCGCTGTCCGAGCGCCTCCACCAGCCGCGGCAGCACCTCGACGGCGTCACAGCCCACCCTTAGCGCACTCAGCTCGTCTGCCCGCGTCGCGCCGACGTTGATGATGGCGATGGGCGTGCCGGCCTGGGCTGCGGCGCGCGCGAGGCGGAAAGCTGAGAAGACCTGCAGCGACGAGCCGACCACCAGTAGCGCGTCCGCCGCGGCCACCGCGTCGGCTGCGGCCTGCACGCTCTGTTGCGGCACGGAGCCACCGAAGAAAGTCACGTACGGCTTGAGCATACCGTCGCCGCACCGCTTGCAGCTGGGCACCACGAGGCCGCTCACCGCCGCGTCGCTCAGCTCGATGTCACCGTCCGCACGCAGCTCGGTGGGCGTCGAGGCCGCCTCGTGCTCCAGGCTGCGCTCGCGTGCCCACGCGCCGTTGGCCTCAGCGAGGCGGCTCTGCAGCTCCGCCCGCGGGCTGAGCGCGCTGCACTGCTGGCACTCGACCGTGTCGATGCGCCCGTGCAGGTGGAGGCACTGGCGCGATCCAGCTGCCGCGTGCAGCCCGTCGACGTTCTGCGTGATCAGCCCGCCACTGAGCCAGCCGGCCGCCTCGAGTGCCGCCAGCCCCTGGTGCGCGGGGTTGGGACGCGCGCGAGAGAAATACTGCCAGCCGACGAAGGAGCGAGCCCAGTAGCGCTGGCGGTTCGCAGCCGACTTGACAAAGTCGGCGTGCTGCATCGGCTTGTGGCCGCGCGAGTACGAGCCGCGCGGGGAGCGGTAGTCCGGGATGCCAGAATGCGTCGATATCCCTGCGCCGGTGATGCAGGTGACTCTGGAGGCGCCGCGGAAGTGGTCAACAAGGGCAGCCAGCTCCGACTCAGCCAGCGCTGGCGCCGCCGGGGCGAGCGAGCGGAGTTGCCGTACGGTCATCGTTGCCGTGCAGATGGCGGCGGCTGGCGCGAGGATCGTCGCCGTGCGGCTGGCGGCTGGCCCGAGCATCATCGCTGTGAGGGCCCAGCAACCTACGGGACTTGGGCCCAGCTATCTACGACTCTTGCCGCGGGACTGCTTGCCGCGGGACTGCTGTGGAGCCCAGACCTACGACTCCTGCCGCGGACTGGACTCACGACTCATGCGCAAGAAAGTTATTCGCCATTTCGACGCGTGAGGAGACAAGATACTTCGGCGCGCGCATGTGGCGAGTCAGCTGGTTTTCGATCTTCAGAGGCGAAACACACACAGTTCAAATTTGTTTGCAGAAAAAGTGGTTGCTGTCAATGTTTTGCTATACATTCTGGCACCGCTGAATGGAGGTTCATTCCCACGGCTTTCGCCCCGCGCGCCTCGCCTAGAAGCCGGAGAGTACAGACTGGGCAGAGTCGAGCGCGAAGACGTTCGACGCAAACGGCGCCATCACCTCGCCAGCGTACGGCTTGACGAGCCCCTGCAGCGCGGGGACGGAGCCGGGGACGGTGGCCTCCGAGAGGAAGCCCATGAGGCCGAGCATGGCGAGGCGGCCGTTGTTGATCTCGACGACGCGGCCCTTGGCCTTGGACTCCTCCGACCGGTTGCTCGGGCCGAACGGGCGGAACCTGCAAGTAGGAAGGAAGTGCTAGGTGGTCAGTCGCAAGTACTAGCCAGAATGCAGGAACTTGCGGCCTGGGCCACTAGGCAGGCGCAGGTGCGGGGTGCGGGGTGTGGGGGTGAGTGTGTGGATGGCTGTCGGGGGATGCTGATAGGGGATCGGGCTCCTCCTGCGCGAGAATGGAGAGCGGCCTCCTGGCCCGACCAAGGTGGGGGTGCGTGGTGCTAGCTGCACGGCGCGGCAGTGCATGTTGAAGGGAGGCTGCAACCCCACGTCTCCAGGCTGCAACCCCAGTACACCACCAGGCCTAGCAGCCCAACGTGCTTGGACATGCGGCGGTGCATGTCAAAGGGCACCGGATGCGGCAACATCTTGAAGGTAGGGAAGTAGCCGATCTTCCCGCCCTTCGTGTCTGCGGGGGAAAGAGGGCGCGGTTCGAGGCGAGGCCCATGCAAGCAGAGGCTACGCCCTCTGGCTGCAACCCTCTGTCCCCGCCCCCGCGTTCCCCGCCTACTTCGCCCCACGCCTCTCCACGCCTCCCCACGCAGCCCAATCACGCAGCCTAATCAAGCAGCCGGGGCTCTCCCCATTCCATCAGCAGTGGCGGCGGCGGCGGCTCAGGCAAGGCTCAGGCAAGGTATCAGAGGGGCCGCTTGCGCATGACAGGCTGGCGGTACAGTGCGTCTGCCCATCTCCCGCCAGCGGCACCTGCAAGAGTAGAAGTGTATGTGCGCGCCGTGGGCTCGGGACAGGGCTACTCGGGACAGGGCTACTCGGGACAGGGCTACTCGGGACAGGGCTACTCGGGACAGGGCTACTAACTCTGAGCGGCTCGAAGCTGGCAGGCACGGCAAACGGGGCGGGGGGGGAGGGGGGCGGGTGCAGGGAGCTCCCCACCTTGGACTCGCGCCAGATGTCCATCAGCCCGACGAAGAGGACGATCTGCCACTTTCCGATCTCGGGGATCGCGTCCCACACTGCCGGCGCCGAGAGGTCCGTCGACACCAGGTTGGCGATGCCGTCGGGCGAGCGGATGCCGTTCTCGTGCACGATGTAGCCGATGAAGCCGAACATCGCGATCCGGCCGTGCTTCAGCTCCGACTCGCGAAGCCAGCCGATGGTGAACTGCCGAGGCACGAAGGCAGCAGCTAGCGAAGGCTGCAGCTAGCGCCGGCGCTGCGGAGCACTAAATGGAGGGGCTGGTGCACACCTCCTCGCCCTGGTTCCAAAAGTTGCGGTCAGCCAGCTTGAGCGGGTCCCAGTAGCCGACGACCGGGTTGAGCTGCTTAGCCAGCTCGACCATCTCCGCCTTGGTCTCCATCACCACTGAGCGCTGGCGGGTGGGAGCCGAGACGGTGCCATGGAAGGCAGAGGCGCCGGAGTAGCAAAGGGCAACGGCAGCGGACATCTGCGAGCGTCAGGGGCAGCAATGGAGTTAGTTGTCGGTTCTGCTAGCCCGAGAGGGCTCCGGAGGGGGGCGCCCGCAGCGCGACCACGAGATTTGTTAATCCTTGGAGAGGGTGTAAAAGAAAACGAGCACAAAAGATAAGATAGAGATAAGATAGAGATAAGATAAGAGATAAGATATCTATCTTATCTTATCTTATCTTATCTATCTTATCTGATCTTATCCCGACAGATAAGATAAGATAAGATAACGATAGTGAGTGGGGGTGTAAAGAAAGAGAAGCCACGAAGCTCCTCCACAACTCAGGTCAAAAGGGCGTAATCTATCCACAGGGCTGGCGGGGCGTCGCTGAGCTCCCAGACGTACGCCGTGTGCTCGCAGATCGTCGCCCGTTGCAGCAGCTGGAAGCGCGGCAGGCCCGCGGCCGCCGGGTCGCCCCTGCTCGGCGAGAGTCAGTCAGTAGGTAAGCTGTAAGTAAATAGGCATGGCAACTACGGGTAGCGCAATACACAGATCCGCGATGCATGCTACCCAACCCAGCACTGAGGCACGGTGGACGGTGGGCGCCGGTGGACAGAGGCGAGGACATCTACTGCTACTCCTATTCTTACTCACCTAATAGACACCTCGTCCAATGTGTGCAACACTGTCGACTCGGTCTAGGCATGCCGTGTTCCTCATCGCATCTATCTCTCTACTCGTATCTACCTTACTCACCTGTTCGGCAGCATCGAGTCGACGGTGACGACGCGCGCGCCAGGGCGCAGGCCGGCCGCGAGCATGTCTGCGAGGTCCACGTCGTCGAAGCACGTCGAGAAGGCGAAGAGCACCTGCAACCGCGTGCACCGGAGGCTGCAACCGCGTGCACCGGAGGCTGCAACCGCGTGTACCGGAGGCTGCAACCCGTATTGGTTCGAGAAGGCCGTAAGCACGTCGACTGCGCGCAGCGCCTCCTCGGCTGTCTCCGGCGAGACCTCGAGCTCGCGGAATCTGGAGGGTCGAGGGCTGGAGGGTCGAGGGCTGGAGGGTCGAGGGCTGGAGGGTCGAGGGGGCAGCGGCCTAGGCAGCGCGTTTGGCGGCGCCTCGGAGAGACTCCAGAGCGGCACCGCGGGGCCCAAGCGACCGTAGTTTTGCTCTGGGGCCAGAGGGGCGCCGTGCGCAAGCACGAGGGCGCCTCGAGCCGTGGGCGGCCAGCTGCACCGCTGCCAGGACGCCGAGTTTGACCATGCTGCAGGGCTCGCAAGGGCTGAGTGCGGCGCCGTCTGCCTCGGCGGCGGCGTCGATGGCGACAGCGTGGAGCAGCCCGGACATACGATGCAGATCAGGCAGTGCCTCGATGCCGACGCACTTCTCCCAAGGGTAGCGTGCTGCGGCGGCGAGCACCAACCGGCCCGCACCCGAGCCGAGGTCGCAAAAGGTGCAGCGGCGTAGGTCGGGCAGGCCGTCGACTGCGTAGTCGAGGGCCTCGTGGAAGCCGTCGAGGTCGAACTCGCCGTACGTTAGCTCCGTCCGGTCCTGCTCCGCTACCTCCCGTGAGTGGTGCAGCAGCGTGGCGAGCGTGAAGCGGTCCTGCTCGTCCTGGTCGAGCACGCCTCTGAGCCAGCTGCCATCCGACGCGACACTCAGCGAGCCGCCCTCCGATGCGATAGGGACGCCTCCTCGGCAGGAGGGCGCGATAGGAGCAGGCCGTGACGGGAGGAGGGCAAAGGCCAGGAGCTGCATTTCGCGTCCGCGTCGCCCACGAAAAAACAGCGGACATCGGTGATTTTTTCGATGCGGTAGGGACCTTTTTAAGATAGGGACCTTTCTAACACCCGACCAGAAGCCGGCCGCCTGTCGACAGGGTAAGAAGATCTTTCACGTCTATCTTACCCTGTCGACACAAACCACATACTAGTACGCACGTGCCTCGATCGAACCACATACGCAGATTTTTGTCGACAGGGTAAGATCTTAAGATAGATAGATAGATAGATAGATAGACATCTATCTATCTTATCTTAAGATAAAGAAGAGATAAGATAAGATAAGATATCTTATCTTATCTTATCGATAAAGAAGAAGAAGATAAAGCAGCGCCGACCGGGCCGAGTCCCTAGATTTATAGGGGCGTATCATCATCGCCGCACCTTTGTGTCTGGGTGTGAGGGGCCCAGGCATCTCCGCGGCGGAATTGTGTAGCGTCGCGAGACACTAGTCGTGTAGCGTCGTGAAACCCAACAATCTTATCTTATCTTATCTCTCCTAATAAAGCCGTAGATAAGAGCGTCGCGAGTCGTGTAGCGTCGTGAAAACTGAAAAATATTTTAACCCGGCCAATATGTGCAATAATCTTATCTGATCTTATCTCCCTAATACGCGACTACCGATCCAAACCAACATGCAAGTTTGCAACATGCAACAATCACATGGCAACTAGGTTCCTAGTGAACCACATACGCACGTAATGTCTAACGAAAATAAATTCCCATTGAAAATGTGCGCGCAATTAAACGCGCCCGTCATCTTTGACTCCTCCACGACTCCACGTTCTTTACTCCTCACGGGCGGCGACGCTCCGGTGAGTAGCGAGCTCCTCCTCCGCACCCTGCAGCGAGCGCTGCGCACGTCCGCTATCGCCGCG
>Ga0209302_10000617_pt1 | contig 20682 bp, 21 predicted proteins | sample ArcOceMetagenome_2_FD_187445 | JGI IMG/M metagenome (GOLD analysis project Ga0209302, IMG submission 187445) | Marine eukaryotic phytoplankton communities from Arctic Ocean - Arctic Ocean ARC135M Metagenome (SPAdes) (version 2) | ecosystem: Environmental > Aquatic > Marine > Oceanic | place... | reverse complement strand
AAAAACTATTGGTTAGAAAAAAAATAAAACTAGAAAGAATATTTATAAAAAAATATTTTAATATAATAAATATATTGTATTATGATAATTACAATAAATTCTATTTATGATTTAATTTCTCTCATTTCATTATTTATCATTATTTATTTTATTTTTACTTTTGATATTATATTAATTATAGGAGCCATTGTTTGTATATCTATTCATTTTATTATTAAATTGGTTACTAATGGTTGGTATCCGCCAATATTTAAAAGACCTGATGGTGCAAAAAATTGTGATTTATTCAATAAAGGTGGATTAGTTGAAAATCAATCTGGATTCCCTTCAGGACATGTTACTATTGTATCATTTGTTATAGAAATATTATTATTAAGAAATAATAATAATGACAATATATTGAAAAAAATCTATTATAATATCCCAACTATTTTAGTTGGATATGCTAGAGTAGGGAAAGGATGTCATAACTGTATTCAAGTTATTGCTGGATATTTATTAGGGTACTTGGTAGCCAACGTATTATATAAATATGAAAATGCTATTATAGAATACATAAAAGATAATATGTCATATTTTTTTAATTTTTATATTAATGAATAATTAATGAATAATTAATATAAAAAATTGATTATTTGTTAATTATTAAATACTTATATTAATAATGATTTGATTAAATTTATAAACAATAATGTCTATCCAACTAAAACACATTTATGTGAACCATATAAATATATAAATCTTTATTTCTACTATACATTTTTTTATATTAATAAAAATAAAATTGAAATTATAATATTATTTTATTTCATTATTAAATTACTTAATGAAATAATGTGTATAAGTTACAATCTGTCTCTAAATATAATATCTCGCAATGAATTGGAAAATTCTCTTATTCATTCTAATTTAATTAATACAATCATGATTATTAACAATAATCACGATTTACTTATTAATCATAATAATGATAATTTATTAAATCATCATTTAATAAATTATATTGAACCAATAAATATAAATACAAATACTTATGAAAAAATAATATATTTTATAGGTATTATAATGTTAATTCATAATATATATATCTATATTATCAAATACTATTATAATTTAAAAAAAAATTGAAAATTATTTCTATATATTATAATAGACAATGACTAAATTTGTTAATATGTTATTTAATATTATATATCTTGATTATTCTACATGTAGATTGAGTAAAAAAAATATTCTAGTTCCTACTAATATACATGTTAATAAAATAAAAAAAAATAAAAATATGATTATTTCACAAGAATTTGTTTTAACCAATAATATATCATTATTTAATATTAATAATAAAGAATATTATCGTATTTATTTACACAATACTAATGATTTTATTATTTCAAATGAACAAACAAAAATACTTAATTTATTATGCGACTGTATATATTTATATGTTCCTACATTATCATTGAATCAGGAATCAATCTGTTTTGGATATGAAAATAATCTACAAATTGACTCAAATAAAACAATCGGTTATTCTAATCTAAATATTAATATTAGTATTAATGATAGAATTGGGGTATTTAATATTATTGATAAATATAAAAATAATATTCAATAAACTATAAAATAATAAATAAATATGCTTTATAAGTGAGTTTATTTTTTAGTTTTTTTGTGTGTTTTAGTTTTTTTGTGTGTTTTGGATTTTTTGTGTGTTTTGGATTTTTTGTGTGTTTTGGATTTTTTGTGTGTTTTGGATTTTTTATGTGTTTTGTGTGTTTTGGATTTTTTGGATTTTTTGTGTGTTTTGGATTTTTTGTGTTTTATACCCCCTTGAAGAGCAGACATATGTAATGCCCCATGAGAGATGTTATTATTTAATCGATTATTAGTATTACTATTATTATGACTTAACATACTCTCTATAGTGGTATCTCCATCATTTATAGAATTTTCTGAATTATCCATTAAATGTGATAAATGTAAAGAACCGCGTGAATCATTTTGAAAACGCGACGAATCTAATGAATTATTACTATCATTAAAATCACTAATAGATATACTTTCTCTGGTAGTATCTCCAAGATCTAATGAATCACGAGGAGCAGCCATCATATTTGAATAGTTTAATGAACTATTTGATTCGTCATGAGGATTCGATACATCTAACCTACTAAACGAATCGTTATTATTGTCAAAATCGTTAAAACTAATATCTAAATTATTAAAGTCATCGTCATATTCATTCTGATATATTAAATATGAAGCGTCTAAATTATTTATTCCATTATTACTCATTTATATATTATATAATGAAATAAATATATTATTTAAATATATTATTTAAATATCTAAACTTACTGTATTTCTATCAGACTTTCTACGTTTAGATTTCAAAGGAATGTTATCGTTTTGTAATTCTTTAAGTTCACTAATACTTATTGTACTACTTTTTTCATCTTTATTATTTTGAATATTTACCTCAGTTTGTTTAACTTTTAATCCAGATAATATATTTGATATATCAGACGGACCTTTCATATCTGCTCTCTTAGATTTTTCAGGTAGTTGAATATTTCTACTGGCGTTTATATCAGGTCTATTAGATAAAGGAACATATCCAGAACGAATTGGTGGATGAGATGATTCGGGACCCTGAGTCGCTACAGGTGGGGACGGACCTCCACTAGCTTGAGGATTTATAGACGATGGTACATTACGTGTTTGTCTTTGTTGTGACATTTGATTCATTTGTTGTTGTGGTGGTTGTAGAGGAGAAGATTGTGAACCTGATAATGAACTCATAAATCCTCCTAAACCTGGAGATGTCTGTCCCATAGAATTTACGGCAGCGCTAGTAAATTGTTGCATTAAATCAGGATTTTGACGCATAATATCATCTACTCCAGGCATTGATGACTTAAACATACTATTTGTCATATGAACCATTAAAGCACTACCTCCTAATTGAAACATAAGCTTTAACTCTGGAGCCATAGTTGCTTTTGATTTATATTTATCGTGTAATTCTGTAAAAATTTCATCATAATCGTCAATATTTTCATTAATTTGTTCTGACCATCCATCTAATTTTACATCAAACGGGTCAACACGATTATTTAAAAATTCTAATCCTGTAATACATGCCATTAACATTTTTCCTTGAAACTTAACAGCATTTTTTTTCTCTTTTTCAGATATAATTGACTCATATTCGCCTTTCATTTCTAATAAATTTGAGTCCATATCATAATGTTTTGTTAACTTAATTCCTTTCTTTTCTAATTGTTCTAATTTTTGTAAATAAGTAAATTTATCTTTTAATAATTCTTCTTTAGACATCTTTGGTTCAATATTACTCTTAGTAATATCAGGATTAATAGGAATATCGTTAAATTTTCCATAACCATCCCAATTATTATTTTCTTCTTGAGATTGTTGTTTTGTTGATATACCAATATTTAATGGGTCACTCTGATTGCCATTATCGTTTTCTTCATAATCATTAATATCTTCAATCTTTTCATTTATCTTAAACCCATTGGAAAATAAATCACTTCGCATACTTTTTTTATTTTGTACTGGTTCTGATAATTCATTTAATTCATTTTCTAGATTTGATAAATCATCAACATTAATATCGCTAGACATTTTATTACTTCCTCCAGACTTCACTTTATCATTCATAAGTAATTCTATACCACTACCAAAAATAGCTGTTTTTGAACCTCCAATATCAATTGGATTAATATCATCTAAACTATTTATATTAATAGATTTACTTGAGTCTAAGTTAGTAATATCAATTATATCTGAGTCATTCATCATTATAAATTAATAAGAACTTTTAATTTTAAATCAAACACATTAATAATATATTAAATTTAATTATTATTATTATTTAAATACCAAATTCCTTGTAAAAAACAATCGGCTAAATCATCTTTTTTTTTATGATTATTAAACATATCTACATATTTACATATTTCACTATTATTTATTAGTATTTCTTCACATATTTCTATTCCTTTATGTTTTCTCTCTGAATATGTTGTCTTTGTTGATACATAATCTTTTAATTTATTTGAAGCTGATATAAAATGTATATCTATTGTATCCTTTAAAATAAAATATTGTGCTATCATTCCTTGTAATGTTTTCATCCTATTCGCAATTGGACTAATTTGATTTTCTATTATAACTGTATCAATCTTTATATTTTCATATAGTTTATCTAATTTATTCCTTAAATTAATACCTATTTCTATTAAATTTAAATCATTACAGTTTACTTTATTTGAAAAAGGAATCACGTACTTTTCTTCTATTATTTTTTCAAAATTATCTAATAATATTACTTTACTTTGTTTATCGTTAAAATTAATATTATGCTTTTTAAATAATTCTTTAATATCATTCACTTTTGTTTTTTTTAATTTTTTTATTTCTAATTCTTTATCAATTAACGATAGTCCTGTATTTACTATATGTTTTTTACAACAATATATTTCTTTATTAATAAATTTGGCAGGTTTATCACATATGAAACATTGTATATTCACTTCATTACATAAATTCACTACATCCCAATTAAATATTTCATATTTATTATTATTATTACTATTATCTACATTAAATAAGCATAATGCTAAATTTTTTATTCCTACATCAATACTTAATAACTTCATTATTGTATATATTTAAAAATATATATTTAATTATTAAATTAAATAAATACTTTATTAATTAGAAATTAATTAGGATTTGGTATTTTTTGTTTTAAAAATTGTTCCTGAGATATTATAGGTGCTATCATTCTAGATTGAAGCTGATTTGATGATAAATATAAATTTTTTAAATCACTATCAGTATATCCGTATGGTTGCGACTTTTCCATACAAGATGTGTATAAAAATGGTGTATTTGATATTGGTTCTCCTGTTTTCATAGCAGGACTGTAACCAGAATTATCACATGCTTCTAATTGATTCGCTTTTATAATAGAATCTGCATTTTCAGTTAAAAACTGTCTATATTTAGAATTTGTATTAATATTATTTTCCTTTCTGATTTGTTTATTAATAACTGCTCCCGGTTGCCATGTAGCAAAATTTCTTCCATCATTCATTATAGGTGGAAAATCAAAATGTATATTATTAGACCCATTAGTACATGTTCCCCAACTCATTATATATAATGTAAGATAAAAATGTATTTATCTTTACATTTTAATATTTATTTTTTTAAATTAAAAATAAATTGTAACATTTCTTTTTTACTCTTTTTATCATTACTTTCTATTAAGTTATTTTTAATACAATAATCTCTTAAAGATTGTACATTCATTTTCTTAAAATTAATTGTTTCATTTTCTAAATTATCATCATTCTCATTATTATCATCATTCTCATTATTATCATCATTCTCATTATTATCATCATTATCATCATTATCAATGTCACTATCTGTATCGCTATCTGTATCGCTATCTGTATCATTTATTTCATTTATTTCATTTATTTCATTTATTTCATTTATTTCATTTATTTCATTTATTTCATTTATTTCATTTATTTCATTTATTTCATTTATTTCATTTATTTCATTTATTTCATTTATTTTATTTATTTCATTTATTTCATTTATTTCATGTATATCTGATGTAACTTGTATTTCTTCTAAGTTACCAATTTCTATATTATTAGAGTGTACATTATTGTCAAAATTAATAATTTTTACATCATTTATACTATTTAAATCTATAATTTCATTTTCAATTTTAATATCACTATCACTATCACTATCACTATCACTATCACTATCACTATCACTATCACTATCACTATCACTATCACTGTCACTATCACTATCATCATCTGAAATATCAATCAATTCTTTTACAGATGGAGATATATTAAAAGAAGGTTCGGATTTTATAGTAACTGGTTGTTCCAAATTATTTATTTTGTCATATATCATGCGTTGATTAATCTCCATATTTGTAATAAAACCTTGTAAAATATGTGCTTGCTCAATTTGTGTTTTTTCTAAAAAAGAAATATTTCTTTTAAAATAAAAAAATAACAATGAAGTAAAAATAAATATAATACTTATACAAAGTAAAGTTATTGGGTTCATTAAAAGTTCATACATTATTATTTATTTCTTATATTAATAAAATACTAAATAAACGTATTATAATGTTCTTAATATTTTATTTGATTCAGTTAAAACAAATTCAGGATAATCTAAGTCTTTTAAAATTTTTAAACCTCCTTTAATTTCTGATATTCCATAATTAATTTTATAAGTATAATTAAAATTAAAATTGTCTTTTGAAATTACATTCATATTACAATTATCCACAATGTTGTCAATTTTTTTACATAAATCTAATAGATGAGTTGTTAAAATAAAATCGATATTATTATTTTTAATTAAATATTTAATAAATCCATAAGAACTAGCACATGCTTCATTTGGATTTGTTCCTGAAAACAATTCATCGAAAATACAAAAATGTTTTTCATTATCTTCTAAACTTTCTATAATTTCTTTACATCGTCTTGCTTCAGCTTGAAATAGACTATCTCTACCAGATGTATCTGGTATATTTAAATAACAATGAATTTTATTATATGGCGACAAGGTTCCTTTCGAATAGAATCCAAATCCAATTGATTGAGAGAAAATAATATTTAATAAAGTTGTTTTCAAAATAGTTGTTTTCCCAGATGCGTTAGGTCCTGTAATGGCTATATTTTTCTTAATATTTATAGTATTTTTAATAGGATTATTATTAAATAAATATGGATAATAAGCTTCTTTAAATTTAGTTTTTTTACCAAATTTACATTTATTAATTCTTTTCTCTCTATAAAGTTTATTAAACTCATTTATATAATCTAAATATGAGTTCAATCCTAAAGTATAATTAATAGTATTCTCTAAATCTAAATTAGTATGAAATTCATAAAAATGTTTCATTATATAACCAATTTGATTTGACTTATTATATAAGTTTTTAAAATCGAATGGTATTATTACATTTAATTTATCTCTCATTTTTATACATAATTCTTTATTTGGTTTAATATTATCTAAAAATGGTTTATATGTTTTATAACCAGAGCATGTATTTTGTAAAATTTCCATATTATCAATACTAGTATTAAGATAATCTCTCAGTAAAAATAAATTATTATGAATTGTATAAAAATTTTTATAAAATCTATAACACACTAATGAATTTTGATAAATTGAAAATAAATAAAATCCCAATGATACTAACGCGTATACTTTTTGTTGAATTGATACATCACTAAATATATTTGTTATATTTCCTAAGGCATGTGACGCAAATATTTTTTTTAAAATACCATAATAGCTTTCTAATGTTAAATCGATTCCACTATATTTTAACATAAAAAAAGGTACTATCAATAAAATAATTGGCATTATTAATGTTAAAATTGGACTAAACAAATTGTATAAACTAAGTATTTGAAGAAATGGAGATGAATTATTTAAAAATTTAAAAAAATCTACGTCTACATAATAATATCTATCAATAAATGTTTCATCGCTTTTTATTTCTTTCCACATTTCGTAAAAATTATCATAAATATGTTCTTTATTTTCCAATGATTTTTCATATTTCCATTTAGTTATTAAAGATTGTGTGTCTTTAATAAATTTTTTATCATCGGTATAATATTCACAAACCTTATTTAAATTTTCAACTCCTATTTTAGATTTTGGATTTATAATGTTTTCTAATAAACTTATCCTAGTATCATTATCATTCTCATTATCATTTGTTAATTTTAACATTTCTAAATCTTGAATAATATTATCATCTAATTTTTGTTTTTGTTTTAGATAATAAATTGGATGTTCGAATGTAGAATTCATTAAATAAATATATTACTTAATAAATTCATTATTTACGAATTGAATTAAATTATTATTTTCCAAATGAAGATGGTAATTCATCAATTTGAGTCTCATAATAACTTTCTATTTCTTTCATATTTCTAATATCTCTACGTGTTACTAAATTAATACCTAAGCCTTTTCGTCCCCATCTTCCTGACCTACCAATACGATGAATATATGTATGAATATCCTTCGGTAAATCAAAATTAATAACTGTACTTACTTGTTGTACATCAATCCCTCTAGCAGTTAGATTTGTAGAAATGAGTACTCGTGACCCACCATTAACAAATTCTTGATACGATGATTCTCTTTGACTTTTATCCATTTCACTATGGATTTGACATACTGGAAAACTATCTTTTATTAATGCTTCGTATAAATCTTTTACTCTTTTAATACTATTACAATAAATAATACATTGACTTACTGAAATGCTACCATATAAATCTTTCAATGTTTCGTATTTTTGATGGTCATCATCTATAGCTACATAATATTGTTTGATTCCTTCTAATGTAACACTATCTTTCTTAACTAAAATATTTATAGGATCCCTCATAAATTTACTAGTTAATTGTAAAATATCAGTTGGTAGCGTAGCGCTAAATAATACTATCTGAATATCATTACTCAAATGTTGAAATATACTATAAATCTGGTCTTTAAAACCACTTGATAACATATCATCTGCTTCATCTAATACCAACATCTTTATTGTTTTTGAATTTAATTTCTTTCTACGAATTAAATCATGTACCCTACCAGGTGTACCAATTAATATATGTGGCATGCTTTCCAAATCACTAATATTTTGGTCTATTGAATTTCCACCAATTAATAATTTACATGAAATATTTAAAAATCTTCCCAAATTTTCAACTACTTTATGTATTTGTAAAGCCAATTCTCTCGTTGGTGCCATTATTAAACCTTGCGGTTCCCTTTTATTTTCATCTATTCTTTGTAACATTGAAATTAAGAACGCACCAGTTTTTCCAGTTCCAGATTGGGCTTGCGCAATAACATCCTTACCACTTGTTATAGGCAATATACTTTTTCCTTGTATTGGACTCGGTTCCTCAAATCCATAACTATATATTCCTCTCAATAATTCATCTTTTAAATTTAATTCGCTCCATTTAGTAATTAACTCCATAATATAATATATACTTTATTATATATTTAAGTATATTTTATATTCATTATATAATAATTAAAAAAATTGATATAAAATAATACTTTTAATACCTTTATATATAATAATGATGACAAAAATATATACTTTATCAGAAATTGAAGATATTGATTGGAAATGTGAGAATTCTATATTACCACAAGAAACTATTAAATTAATTGAATCTATATCAGAACAAGTCGGTGCACCAACTTATGTAAAAACACCAACTTTTATAAATAAAAATTCAGTCAATAAATCAAATAGAAGAAGAAGAAATGTTGAAGATACTAATTCTGAAGATTGGGAATCTATTCGTTCTTTTCAAACTACTCAAATTGTAAAAAAAGAAGGAATTGAAAAGGAGATTGATTCTATTCGCTTACTAATTAATAAATTGGCTGAAAAAACATATGACAAAATTACCGAATCTATTATTTCTACTCTTAATGAAATTAAAGAAAATAATAATTATGATGAAGAATCTATTAATAAAATTGGTTACACTATTTTCAATATGGCTACAAAAAATAAGTTTAATAGTAATGTTTATGCTAGATTATGTAGTAAATTATTATCTGAATTTGATTTTATGAATCGTATTATTAATAATAATATTATTGAATTTATGAAATTATTTGAAAATATGGTTTTTGTTTCACCTGAAGAAAATTATGATGAATTTTGCGAAATGAATATTAATAATGAAAAAAGAAGAGCAATGACGTTATTTATTACAAATCTATATAAAAATAATGTTATTACACTTGATGTAGTATTTGAAAATATAATTAATATTCAAACCATTCTTATGAATAATATTAATGAATCAAGTAAAAAAATGGAGAATGAAGAATTATCAGAAAATTTGTATATATTCGTTACTAATATTCCATTGCTAATAGTTAAAAGACACTCTAATTGGAAGGATATTAATAATAATATACAAAAAGTTAAAAGTATAGATTGTAAAACTAACCTAGGTATATCAGCTAAGAGTAAGTTTAAACATATGGATATAAATGATAAATTAAAAGAATAAAATTACAATATTCAATATTTAGTGTAAGAGAAAATATAATAAAAAGATATAATATTTTTTATTATATATTAAATATTTCACATATTTATTATATATAATTATGACTGTGTTAAACTATGAAATACATGAACAATCGGATGAGTCATCTAATATATTTCATAAACAAGAAATTGATATATTACTTAATAATGATAATTTTTTTTATGAAAATACAGATAACAATAATTATTTAGAAACAGATAATATTATATCTCAACAAATTGATTATAATCAAAATTATAATATAAAAAAATTAACACATATTGCCAAATATTACAATTTAAATATTAAAAAAAATAAAAAAGAAGAAATAATTGATAATATTATTCAATTTGAAAATAATCCTGAAAATTCTATTGTAGTATATAATCGAAAACGTTTATGGCATTATTTAAATGAACTTAAAAATGATAATTATTTTAGTAAATTTATAATTTTTTAAAAAACTTATTAAATATAAATATGTTAGTATTTTATAATGGTTAAATCTATATTAGGAAAAGATAGTGATATTAATTACCCTGAAATTAAAGCATTAGACCCTGGAGATAATAATTTTGACGCTACACAATATAATGTTAATATTTTAGGAAAAGATATTATTATTGCGTTAGGTCAATCTAAATATACATTTATTGAAAATGATATTATATATTTTCCAATATATTTTATTAAAGATAATGTGGTTTCGTGTCAAATTGGTGTTTATGAAATCGTCTCAAATGAATTGACAAATATTCTTGATGAAGATGGTGATGTAATATTAGACGATATTGATAAGCCTTTATTATATTCTTATGTTACGGATGAATTGTTCGCTAGTGATATTGATAAAATAGACAATCGTTCTGATGAAAAAGATGACGACAATAGTGATGATAAAAATGAAGAACAAAATGATATTAATGATGATAGTGGTGATGAAAGCGATGACGACAGTGGAAATGAAAGTAGTGATGAAAAAAGTGATGATGAAAGTGAAAATATATTACCTCAACAAAATGATAAACAAATTGATAAGGAACAATCTGAATATAAAAAAGTAGTTGGACAGCCATGGGTTCAGAATTTTTTTCAAAGTAACGAATATAATATTATTGATAATGAAGGTGGTGGAGATTGTCTATTTGCTACAATTAGAGATGCTTTAAAAACAGTAAATAATGATATATCAGTATTAGAATTACGAAGTAAATTGGCTCAAGAAGTTAATACAGAAATATATGAAGAATACAAAAAACATTATGATATGTTTTCTAAAACAGTTCTTGAAGGAACTAATGAGCTTAAACAATTAAACAATCTAAATTTACAACTAAAAGATAAATTAGAAAAATCAACAGATAGAACTGAACAAAAAGAAATTGTTGAAAAAGCTAAAATAGTAGCCGAAAAATATAAAACATTAAAAAATGAAATTAAGGTTTCTAAAGAAATGTTGAATGAATTCAAGTTCATGAAAAAAATTAATTCAGTAGAAGAACTTAAAAAAATCATTAAAACCAATAAATATTGGGGAGACACATGGGCTATATCAACACTAGAACGCATTCTAACTATTAAACTTGTATTATTTTCAAGTGAAGAATGGAAAGAAGGAACTAGACATAATGTATTAAACTGTGGTCAATTAAATGATTCAATATTACAAGAAGAAAATAAGTTTGAACCCAAATACTATATATTATTAGACTATACTGGAGACCATTATAAATTAATTACTTATAAACGTCATAAAATATTTACATTTAGTGAGTTACCATATATTATTAAACTCGATGTATCTAAAAATTGTTTACAGGGAACATCTGGACCTTATAATATTATTCCACAATTCAAAGCATTTAATGATAGTATAGGAGTTCAAGAACCTATTAATTTAGATATTCATGAAATTGGGTCTGATCCAAATGCGCTCTATTCAAATGATGTTGTTTTTATGATTCATAATAAATCTAATAAAATTCCATTACCAGGAAAAGGTACTGGAGAGAAAATACCTTTAGAAAAAATTAAACTATTTTCTAAATTAAAAACAATTGATAATTGGAGAAGAAAATTGGATAATGATTATGATTCTACATTTGAGCTCGATGGACATAAATGGAAAACGGTAGAACACTATTATCAAGCAAATAAATTTAAAAATACCAACAAAGAATTTTATTTATTATTTTCTTTAGATAGTAATTCTAAAATTGCGAATGATGTTGATTTAGCAAAGGCTGCTACTTCTAAAACGGGTAAACATAAGGGAGAAGTAATTAGAAATAAAGATATCAAAATTGATTCTAATTTCTATGGGGATAATGAAGATATTATATTACAAAATGCTATATATGCTAAATTTAATCAAAATAATGACTTATTAGAAGCATTAATTGAAACTAAAAATGCTAAGATTTTACATTATAAAAAGGCTGGTACGGAAGCTGAACTAGCGAATTCACTAATGATTATACGCAAAAAAATGAAAAACAAAAAATAATTTTTTATTCTTATCTAAATAAAATTAAAACTTTTATTTTATTTAGATAATATATTATATATATGATTATAGATAACATCGACACATTAGATTACGATTATTTATTTAATAATAAATCTGATAAAATAATTAATATATTATATAATAACATTAAAGAAGCAGATAAATATGTTACTAATAAACAAAAATCAACATGTTTTAATTATAATATTACAAAAATAGATACAAAAAGTCAAATACCATTACCTGATATATATGATTCACACTTTTTTCCAGATAAAATTAAAAAATATATTCACGAAAAATCTACTTATAGTTTACAATTTACATGTAACATTAAAAATAGATTTATAACTGTTAATTTTGTATTATTTGAAAAAATTACACAGGAACTATTATTTACATTAAAACAATATATTAAACTTATTTATATTTGGCTACATATTGTTGATTCTTTTTCATTAAAAAAATGTTCGAATAAATTAGATGTATATATATATTTAACTTCATTTAAAAAAGAACTCCCAAATAACCAATTACAATCAATAGATAGTGAACATGTTAATACTGCTTACACGACTGGTTGTCAAAAAGAAACTGAAATTATATTATACAGAAAAGAAGAATGGTTTAAAGTTTTTATTCATGAAACATTTCATTGTTTTGGATTAGATTTCTCAGATATGAATTTAACCTCTATTAATAATTCCATTAAAAATATTTTTAATGTGAATATTGAATATAAATTATACGAAAGTTACTGTGAAACATGGGCTAGAATATTAAATACAATGATATATACGTATTTCTCTCTATCTAATAATAATAAAAGACTACATACTAAATTATTCAGAGATGAATTTAAACAAAATATGATTATTGAATCATATCATTCATTATATCAATCATTAAACATAATGAGATTTATGGATATAAATTTTAAAATTATAACAGATAAAAACAAAAACAATATTGAGATATGTAATCATTTATATAGAGAGAAAACATCTGTTTTTTCTTATTATATTATAACCAGTCTATTAATGAATAATTATATTAATTTTTTAAATTGGACAGATATTAATAATAATATGTTAATTCAATTCAAAAAAACACCTGGTAATTTAAATAAATACGTTGATTTTATCGATAATTCTTGTAAAAATAAACATATTAACAAAAATATTAATGAATTAGAAAAAAATATCACAAAAAATAAAGTTACTAAAAATTTAAAAATGAGTATTATTGAAATAATCTAAAAAAATTGAATTTAATAAATAATAATATAATAATAATATAATAATATAATAATAATATAATAATAATAATATATAATAATATGTCTCATTGGAAAGTTAGTTGGAATTATAAATGGTATAACTATTTGAATAGAATACAAATATTCAAAAATGATAATAATAATAATATTATTTATCAATCAAAAGGTAATACTAATATGGTTATTGAACCTAATATAAATGATATTGTTTATGTATCATGTAATAAACTTAAAATTATGAAATGTATTGTTATTAGTAATTTTATAAATGACAATGAACAAAAAAATGATATTTGTAATAGGTCTAATGATTATGATAATAAATTCTCTAATGAAAATAGAAGACATGCTAATAATAATGAATATCTAAAAATAAAAATATTAGAAGTCTACGATAATCCTACAAAACTAAACGGTAATCAAAGAACATGGACTAAAATGAACTATGAAATGAATTAACTTATATTGAATAATGAATTTCAAGAATGATTCTCACAATAGTTACTACCAATTATATGTTTTTTTCTACATTTTTTATTATTTTCATTATTAATATAACAACAATTTTGTTTTCCTTTTTTATATGAATACATTCCACATTTTAATACATTTTTATTCTTTTTCCATTCATGACTTGCTTCATCAAAATCAATATCTATATTTAATAAAATAGTATTTTCTCTCTTCATGATAGTTGTTTCTTCTATTTTTGTTTTACTTATAGTTAGCATTTTATTACAAAATGAAGGTTTATTTATAAATATTCAATTTTATTTTTTATTTTATAAAATTGAATAAAATGAACATTTATTAATATAATTTATTATATTATAAAATTGAATAAAATAAACATCTATTAATATAATTTATTATTAAATATATATATGGGTATTAAACACTTAAATCATTACTTACAACAAAATTGTTCGAAAGGTATACATAAAATTTCTTTAGAACAACTTAGTGGAAAAAAAATTGCTATAGACACGAGTATATATTTATATCGTTTTATAGCACAAAATGCTTTAATACAAAATTTTAAATTAATGATTTCTACTTTTAGAGATTTAAATATTACTCCATTGTTTGTATTTGACGGCAAACCACCAAAAGAAAAATATAAGCTACTTAAAGAACGAAAAAATGATAAATATATTGCTGAGAATAAATACAATGAACTAAAAGAACAACTCGAAAAATATAAAGAAGATAAAAATATTAACGATATACAACTTAAAAAAATAAAACAAGATATGAAATTATTAAAAAAACAATTTATTAGGGTTCGTCATACTGATATAGAAAATGTTAAGAATTTAATTAAAGATATGGGAGTTTCTTATATTGAAGCTATAGGTGAATCTGATAAACTATGTGCTAAACTTGTGTGTAATAATAAAGTATTTGCTTGTTTAAGCGAAGATATGGATTTATTTGTATATGGATGTGATAGAGTATTGAAATATATAAATCTATATAATAAGTCTATTGTTATATATGATATTACACTAATATTATTAGAATTAAATATTACATTACACGAATTTAAAGATATTTGTATTCTTTCAGGAACAGATTACCATAAAAATACAAATAATAGTTTATTTAAGACAATAAACTATTTTAAAAAATACAAAAACTATAATACTAATAATATTACGTTTTATGAATGGTTAGATAAATATACCGATTATATTATTGATTTACATAAATTAAATAATATAATGTCAATATTTAATTTATTGGATATGTCTGAATATAAACAATATGAAACAATTGAAATTAAAAACATTGATATAAATTAAAAACATTGATATAAATTAAAGTATTTGAATTTTACACCATTGAAGATTTAAAATTATAAATAATAATATAATTAATTTTAACATAATTAAATTATTAATTTTTTATTTAAACAGTGATTGGCGCTACCTTATCACTAGCCTTAGCAAAGTGAGGAGACATATACTTTTGAAGATTAAAATAGGTTAGTTCATCACCCTTTGGTAGCTTCAAAAGACCAGTTAGCTTCTTGTCAGCAAGAATCTTACGACCATTATCCTTATCTTGTAGAGAATTTGCGCGGATATAAGCATTAATCTCACGAGTTACTTCAGTGCGAGCCATTTCGATTCCATGAGTCTTACCAAGGAACTCAGCTAATTCCTTAGAGATAAGAGTGGGCTTTACAAAACCAGAAGGAGCACGGTTTCCAGACTTTCTCTTACGCTTAGCTTGACACTTAGCAGCAGCCTTTAATTCACGAGCAACTTGACGCTCAAGACTACGAAACTCAGTACGAATTGCGGACATTTGAGAGTTAACACCTTGTAACTTTAACATAAAAACACCAAATTGTTCAATTACAGTAGAACCAGTAGTTCCAATAGGAGCAACCTTAGTAGGAGCAACCTTAGTAGGAGCAGTTTCGACTGGAGCAACCTTAGTAGGAGCAGTTTCGACTGGAGCAACCTTAGCTGGAGCAGGTTCCTTCTTGGAAGTAGTCTTAGTGGGAGTAGTTTCCTTCTTGGTAGTAGTCTTAGTAGTATTCTTTGTGTTTGCCATTATACACTTATAAGATATATCTATTTAAGCCATTTTACGCAATATATTATATATATATATATGATTGTTTATCATAAGAATAATATTCCTAAATTTATATAAAAACGAAAAATATTAATTGTGAGAAACCGATTGAAATAACCAAGGTAGGGTATTTCTAGCATCTTCACTGACTAATGTTAATCCTGCTAAAACATAATACGCTCCTAAAGCACGCATATCTGTTGTATTTGCTGACTTAGTCAATAGTTCTATTATATTTATAATATTTTTTTTTAAAATATAATCTGGTAATCTTTGTGCTATAATGAAATCACTTTCTATAAATGGATTACCATGTGGAGGTATAATTTCTCTCATTACTGTTTGACTTAGCTGAGACCTATAATACCATATATCATATAATTCTCTTAAAAATGTTATTAATGATGTTCTTGATAAATTTGAAAACCATTTACTATCAGAATAATTTCCTAATTCATTTATATATTGAAATATTTCAATTATTTTTAATTCTAATTTTTGCTCTGGTTCTATGAATTCTTCTTTTTCTACAATTACATGTTCAATATTATTTAGATTTGCTAATCTCAAATAACCAGAGAAATTAGAAATAAATTCTATATTAAATGCTTCTCTATTATATGGATTTAATGGCAATTTATTTTGTTGTATATCGTACTTTGTCTTTTTAGATAATAATTCATATAAAGAAATTATATTACAACCATATACATTTTTTTTACTATCAATAAAACTATAAAACTGATTATATGGTATTTCATCTAATGAATCCAATGATGCAAAATCAGTTTCATTTATACAAATTGACCGATTTTTAAATGCTGGTCCTGCCATATTCACATATTTTCTTAATAAAAATCCACGAATACATTTCTGAACTACTATCGCATAGAGAGAATATTTTAAATAATTATAAATTCTATTAATCAATTCATTTTTATTTCCACTTTTTTTTATATGATAACTATTACATAATTCTTTTAAATGTGATATTTTATATTCATTCACTCTCAATAACTCGTACTCATTCATCTTTAATATACGAACATCTTTATCGCTTATTTTTTTTCCTTTTTTTGTAATTGTTATGTTATCAAATATTCTATCTTTTAAAAAATTATCATACAAATTTTTATTATTATTCGCTTTCATATTTAATATTATATATATATATTTATATTATTTAATTTTTATTACCTTTATCATTTGATATATATTACACTATGTCATTAATAAATAATTAATAAATAATTAATAAATAATTAATAAATAATTAATAAATAATTAATAAATAATTAATAAATAATTAATAAATAATTAATAAATAATTAATAAATAATTATGATTACATTTATCGTGTTAATTATTTATTAATTTAATTTCTTATTAATTATAAAAAAATTGATTTAAAGAATTAACATGTATATAAATTATATAATAAGATGACTAATATGACTAAAACTATTCTTTCCGGTGCTGATTTTAACCCTTCCTCTGATATTAAATATTCCAAGCCTAAGGTTGATTCCAGAGGTAGTAAGAGTGTTGGTATTTTAAACGCTGCTTCTAATAGTGCTACATATATTTCTACACCATTAATGCTGACATGGGGTGTTGGTGATTATGAAGGTAATAAACAATATCAAATGTCTCTTCAATTTCCTAATGAAGAATATGCAACTAATGACACCAGTAATTTTATGAATAATATGATTGATTTTGAAAACAAGATTAAGTCCGATGCTATTACAAATGCTAAGGAATGGTTCGGTAAGGCTAAGATGAGTGAAGACGCTATCGATGCTTTATGGACTCCTATGTTGAAGTATCCAAAGAACAAGGAGACTCTTGAACCTGATACAACTCGTTCTCCAACTCTCCGTGTCAAGATTCCTTATTGGGAAGGTGAATGGAAAACCGAACTTTACAATGTCAATCAACAAGCTATATTCCCCGACCCAGATGGTGGTTCATTAACTCCTGAAGACCTTATTGTTAAAGGCACTACTGTTGCAGTTGTACTACAATGTGGTGGTCTATGGTTTGCTAATGGCAAGTTTGGTGTTACATGGAGATTATTTCAAGGAGTTGTTAAGCCTAAGGCTACTTTACATGGCAAATGTCATATCGTGTTAAATGATGATGATAGGGAAAAAATTACTAAGCAAATTATTCCTGATGATGAAGAAGATAATGAAGAACCTGGCGTTCAATCAACTCAAGTAGATGATTCTGATGAAGAAGATGATACTAATGATGAAGTCCGTCTTGATGATGTCGTTGAAAAAACTGTACCGGTTGTTGAACCAGAACCAGTTAAGAAAACTATTGTTAAGAAGAAGATTATTAAAAAGAAGGCATAAAAATAAATAAATAAATAAATAAAAATAAATAAATAAAAATAAATAAATAAATAAAAATAAAAATAAATAAATAAAACATTTTTTATTTATCATTTTACCAATAATCAAAAATGGACATAATTTTACTTTTTATGTCCATTTTCTAAAATCCAAATACTCTTTGAAAAACATGAAAACTTCAAATTATAAATATTCCTTTTTTGTGTCTTCATCTAAATATACCTTTTTACCAATAGCATTGATTATCTTATTTATTTCCTTATCTTCATCTTCTATGATGGTCATGACGTTTGATACTAATGAAATATATTTCATCTGTATATTCTCTCTTGTCATCCAACCGTCATTTGCATCTTGCCATTTATCTAGTTTCATTCGATTATTTAAAGCTGTCTTTTTTATACCACATAATATTTTAATTAACTCCTTGTCTTTTTCCCAAACATCATTTTCTTTTACATAAATGGTCTTACGTTTCGTATCGGTACAATGGATTGGTCTTTCTAAAATATCCAGTTCATTTAATCCATCTACCATCATGTTAGTTATTGTGTTTGTTAATCCATTTTTTATTGTATTATCATATGTTTTATCGGTTATGGGGAGCGATTCAATAAAATCACTTAAATTCATGGCATTCTTACAATGTTCATTTAAAAACATATTAATATTGAATGTTTTATTATGACAATTATGATTATGACTATATGTATTGTTATTATTACCAATTTGTGGCATAACTTCCACCATTTTATTCATAAACATATTCATAAACTCTTTATTTTGTGACATAACTGTTTCAAGTATTTTCTCAGTAAACAATTCATTAACTTCAGGTGTAGATTTAATAATAGTGTTTGTATTTATATTTGTATTTATATTTGTATTGTTAATTTCTTCTTGAATGATTAAACATTTTTTTTTATGATTATGTAAGCTTTGTCTGTGTTTATATTTTTTACCACAATCACAAATAAATAAGGCATTTTTTGGCATTAAAATGTCAGTATTTATAAGTATTTTGTAAGTATTTTTATGTTTGCGTGTATTTATGTGTTTATTATAATTACTTTTTTTACTACAATTAAAGTCACATTCTTCACAATAAAAATATTTGGCATTTTTTGGCATTAAAATGTCAGTCATGGAAGTATATATTATATATATATTTATAAAATCCTAAATACTTTTCAAAAAATATATAAAATCACAAAAATTTACAATAACAAAATAAAAATCTTAAAATCGTTTTCTTACCTTTATGGTCTAAATCACTTTTTTACCAACTTTTTCAATCCTTTTTCCAAAAATCAAAAATGGACATACTTTTTATGTCCATTTTCTAAAATCCAAATACTCTTTGAAAAACATGAAAAACATCAAATTATAAATATTCCTTTTTTGTGTCTTCATCTAAATATACCTTCTTACCAATAGCATTGATTATCTTATTTATTTCCTTGTCTTCATCTTCTATGATGGTCATGACATTTGATACTAATGAAATATATTTCATCTGTATATTCTCTCTTGTCATCCACCCATCATTTGCATCTTGCCATTTATCTAGTTTCATCCGATTATTTAAAGCTGTCTTTTTGATTCCACATAGTATTTTAATTAACTCCTTGTCTTTTTCCCAAACATCGTTTTCTTTTACATAAATGGTCTTCCGTTTCGTATCCGTACAATGTATTGGTCTCTCTAAAATATCCAGTTCATTTAATCCATCCACCATCATATTAGTTATTGTATTTGTTAATCCAT
>Ga0209302_10000616_pt1 | contig 20686 bp, 20 predicted proteins | sample ArcOceMetagenome_2_FD_187445 | JGI IMG/M metagenome (GOLD analysis project Ga0209302, IMG submission 187445) | Marine eukaryotic phytoplankton communities from Arctic Ocean - Arctic Ocean ARC135M Metagenome (SPAdes) (version 2) | ecosystem: Environmental > Aquatic > Marine > Oceanic | place... | reverse complement strand
CGGTGGCATGACCCGGTGCTAGGCCGGTGGCTTGGGCTCACGCCTGAGCAGCCAGCACTCTGCCTGAGGGGCTTCCCAAGGCGGCCCAGGGTGGCCCTGAGTCGGGTTAGTGACCCTCCCGGGCTGTTTAGGCGTTAGGGAGCCCTGGGGGCGGCTAGGGGGTCGATATGCGAAAAACGTCACAATCTGTCCGACCCTGGCTTGCACCACACCAGGCATGTGATGTGATGGTCGTGGGGGGTGTCTCGCAGCGTGTTCGATAAAAAGTGTTCACACTCCTCCCATCTTACCGGTACATACGCGTACTTATTTACATTAAAAAAAGGGGGGCTATTCGTGTTAATCAACAAATCCCACAGCAAACCGACAGCGCGACAGGCGACGGTGAGAGCAGCAGCCCAAATATGGGTCGCCCGAACCAACCTCCTCGCCACAGCCGGGTGGTGGGCAGCCTGTGCATGTTCGACATCACAAACTACCGTAGTGGGTAGTGCGACCCGACGGTCTGTTCACCCGGGGGAACTAGTTGCTAAAGTGGGGTACTTTGGGGTCAAATCGGCTAAAGTGTGCCGGGCACACGCACAGATGGGCGACCAAACCTGCTAAAGTCGGTCGCCTTGGCCCCCGGTGTGCTAAAGTGCGGCGCGGCCCCCACCCCGCACCGACGGGCGCCTCCGCAAAAAGGTCTTCGATCCACGCCGCGAGCAAAGTTGCTAAAGTCGGCGCCGCGGGCGGACCAAAGTTGCTAAAGTGGGGCCGTCTCCGGGCGAGGCAGGGTCAAATCTGCTAAAGTCCGACCGCAGAGGCGGCGTCTCACAAAAAGGTCTTTGCTCCACAAAAAAAGGTCTTCGCTCGGCGGGCGGACCAAAGTTGCTAAAGCGGGGCCTCTCCGGGCGAGGGTCAAATCTGCTAAAGTCCGACCGACCCCTTATGTCTAGTAAAGCCGTACCCCCGGGTGGGTCTGTTTGATCTGGTCACTGGTGTCACCTCAACCCTTGATCCCCGAACTTTACCTCGTCTCGTGCGGATGGTGCGAGTATCAGGTTGCGCTCCAGGTCGGCGCAGAGCTGCTTTCGTTGGCCGAGCTCCTCCTGCTGCCTGTGCAGGCGCTCGTTGAGCCCGCCGAACAGCGCCTCGAGCCGCGCCCTTGCGGCCTTCTCCACCTTAAGCTCCTCGAGCAGCGCCTCTTCCTGCTGGCTCGCCTGCTAGGGGTTAAGGGTAGGGTTAGGGTTAGGGCTAAGGTCAGGGTCAGGATCGGGTTTACGGCTGGGGATAGGGTTAGGGTCGGGTTTACGGCTGGGGTTGGGGTTACGGTTGGGCTTGGGGTCAGGCTTAGGGTCAGGCTTAGGGTTAGGCCTCCTCTTGCTGGCATGCCTGCTTGAACATGGCACGCCATTCGCGCTGCTGCCGCAGTGCCGTCGTCTCGTTCGTCGCCGCCACCTTCGCCGCCTCCTTGAGCTTGTCTTGCGCCTTTCTGCTCTCGCCCAGCTGTGCAGAGAGCAGGCCACCCTCGCGCTTGTGCCCCTTGGCAGCCTTGTGCGCCTCCTCGTGCGTGCTCTGCTGCTCCTTGGCCGCCCGCTCCGCCTCCACCCTGGCGCGCTCCAGCTGCGCCTCGAGCGTCGCGCCGTGCCGTCGCGCCGACCCCAGCGCTTTCTTCAGCTTGGCCTCGCGCGCCTCACCCTCCGCCTCCCGCTCCCTCCCCTCCGCCTCTTGCGCGTGCAGCCGCGCCTGCATCAGCTGCACCCGCTTCGCGCTCTCGTCGCGCTCTCGGCATGCCGCCGCTGCCTTCGCCATCGCCGCCTTCGCCGCCGCCGCGTCGGCAGCGCGCTGGGCGAGCAGCTCCGCCGACTGCCGCTCCTGCTTGAGCACGCTGGCCCTCGCCTCGTCGAGCTGGGCTCTCTCGTGCCCCAGGCTCTGCTCCAGCTGCAAGACCTGCTTGCGCAGCGCCTCGGCGTCCGCCTGACCCTCGCCAGTGTGCGCCGCCATGTCGCGCAGCAGCGTCTCGCACTGCTGGAGCTTCTGCCGGAGCAACCCGGCCGACGTCTCCGTTGCGTGGAGCTGCCGCGCAGCGGCGTCCTCCGCAGCGTGCAGCTTCTCCTTGTGAGTGTCGCGGCTCATGCGCATCGCACCCAGGCTCGATCGGCAGCTCGCGAGCTCGCGCTCCAGCGTTGCGACGTGCGCCTGCGCGGTCTCGAGCTGGTGGTGGACCACTCGCACCTCAGCCCTGGCAGTCGCAGGACGAGGTGCTGCAGGTGCGGCCGCCGGAATGCTGACACTGCCCGACGGAATGCTTGCACTGGAAGGCCTGGAACGCGAGCGGGGGGACTGTGGGAGCGCAGGCGCCGCGTACGTCCTGGATTTGGGGTTCATGGCTCGCGATTGAAAAGTTCGGGGAGGGAGTGCAGCAACCCTATCGCTTATTATCTTATCATCCGCCTTCGCGTAAGATGTCTGTCCTGTGTGTCTGTCTGCGGACCGACCGCGCGCTCGGCACCTCTGCCGGCGCAGCGTTTTCACACCGAGCCGATAGACTAATAAATTTGTGACCTCGTACAGCGTCAACAACTTCAAGTGCTCCGGCTCCGGGGGCCCGGCCGGGTCAAACCACATATGAAGTATGACACACGTCCAGTGAACGTGTGTGAGAACCACCCCTACCACTGGCACCCCCCCCCCAAAAGATCGAAGATGGTGGCTGACGATGCTTGATTGATATATGGTTGAGGAAACAGAAAGTTCAAAGATGTTTTCCTTACTGCTAAATATATGAGAATCCCCGAGAGAGTAAAGTGAGCGCACGGTTAGGTCGTGAGCCATGTCGATCATGATAGCATGCACACGGCTCCGAGGCGCCGGCAGAGCGCGTGCGGTGGACAAGACGTCAGCTGTACCGTTGAAACGTGCGATATGGCACCGCGTCCCTCCGTCTGCCGCCCCTGCACCCGCCACACCCGCACCCCTAGTACGTGCCCTGCCCACAATCACGGCGCAGCACATACATGCACACCCCACCACCGCCACTCCGCACCGCACCGCCGGAACCAGCGCATCGCTCTACGCCGCCGCCCGGGAGGCAGCACAGCACAGCACAGCACCGCTGGAGCTCTAGACGGTCTTCTGGCCCTTGGCGGTCAAGGTCTTCCAGAACTCGTTGGTCTCCTGTATCACCTGCGCGACCGACGGGGCACGGGGCGAGAGGGTGGGCGGGCTCGAGCGGGCGTGCGCGCGGGCGGGTCGCGTGGTCGCGCGCCAGGGTGACAGGGTGACGGGCCAGCGGGCGATCCGAGCGGGTCTAGCGAGGCGAGCGATCAAGTGGGGGGGGGCGTCGCGCCACCTTGAGCGTGTAGTCGCGGTCCATGGCCTTCTCGTCCATGCCGAAGGCGTTCTGCGGCTTCCCGTCGACGACCTTGTGGTTGGTCAGGGTCAGGGTCAGGGTCAGGGTCAGGGCCAGGGCCAGGGGTGGGATTAGGGGTAGGGGGAGGGGGAGGGGGCGCTAAGGGCTAAGGGGTTGGAGGGGTAGGGGTAGGGGTAGGATCAGGGTCGGGGTTCGTGCCGTCGAGCACCTTATAGTTGCGCAGCCACTCGCGCATGACGGAGATGGTGCCGGGCATGAGCCGCTCGACGTCGTCGATGTCGTTGAGCTTGGGCGCGAGCACGTCGTCGGTGGCGATGCAGATGACCTTCCAATCGGTCTCGCCGTCGTCGATCATCGCGAGACAGCCGAGCACCTTGACCTTGACGACCGACCCCGTGCGGAACATCTTGGTGCCAATCTCGCACGCGTCGATCGGGTCGTTGTCGCCGGCGCAGCCCGTGTCGGGAGTCACGTGCGCCGGGTCCTCCCACGTCTGCGGGAAGGCGCCGTAGTTGAAGAGCATGTCGCCGTAGCTGTGCGTGAGAAGAGGCAGTAAGTTAGTAAGTCAGTGATCAGTAAGTCAGCCAGCCAGTCCGCCAGTAAGTCAGTAAGTTAGTAAGTCGGTAAGTGAGTACGTCAGTAAATGTATGTGTATGTGGACGTCAGTATGGCCATGGTTGGAGAGCGTGCCGCCGCACTTGTAGTCGCGCAGCTTGCCGTTCTTGGTGTCCTGCTTAATTGGGTTGAACTCTTCTCCCGTTGCGATCTCGAACTTGGCGCGCGACCACCTGCGCCAAAGGTTCGGGTGGGCTGCGCGGCGGGGCGGGCGCGGCGGTGCGGGCGCGGCGGGGGGCGCGGCGGCGGGTGCGGTGCGGTGCGGTGCGGTGCGGTGCGGTGCGGTGCGGGCGCGGCAGCGCGGTGCGGGCGCGGCAGCGCGGTGCGGGCGCAGCAGCGCGGTGCGGGCGCGGCAGCGCGGTGCCGGTGGGCTCAGGCGCGGCGCACTTCGGGATCTCGACGACCATGTTGACGTTGCCGCAGGGCGTGTAGAGCGGGATGTCGTGCCAGGGCGAGATCTGCTTGAGCTGGCCGTGGTCATTATAGTGGAACTGCACACGGAACTCGAGCGAGCGCGGCTGGCCGGTGACGGTGTTGGTGAGGTGCTTCGCGTCGAAGGCATCGCCGAGCAGCGTCATCATCTTCTTGAAGCGCGACGTGTAGGCCTGGTTTGGGGTTGGGCTTGGGTTAGGGGTAAGGGTAGGGGTAGGGTCAGGGGTAGGACTAGAGTAAGGGTTAGGATTGGGGTCAGGGTTGGGGCCAGGTTGCAGATTAGGATTGGGGTGAGGGTTAGCGTTGGGGTGAGGGTTAGGGTCCGGGTTAGGGTTAGAAGGTCAGCCAGCGCGCGCCTGTCCCTTCTTCGATAGCACTCCCGCCCTCGAGTGCGCCAAGGTGTACCAGCTGAGGAAGTCGTCGAAGTCGATGGTGTTGCTGCGGTTCGTGTCCATCGCCTTGAAGGCCGAGTGCACCTCCGCATCGGAGAGCGGCTCGCCCAGCACCTGGTGCATCTGGCCGAGCTCGACCTCGTTGATGAAGCCGTCGCCCGTCGAGTCGGCGAGCGCGAAGACCTGCCTGAGCATCGCCACGTCCTCCGACGGCACGTCTTCGTCCTTGGAGGTCAGGTTGACGCCGCGCGACAGGGCCTTGCGCTTCAGTCGGTCGATCTCGGCCGACAGGCGAATGACCTGCAGGGCGGGCGTGGCGGTGGGTGGGTGCGGTGAGTGAGGCTTCGTCTAAGCACGGCGGTGCGTGGGCGTGCCTCATCGCCGGAAATGCCCTGCTCGATCGAGTGCTGGCGTGGCACGCCCTGGTGCTCGTCACCAAAGAAGCTAGCCGTCGACACAAGTCGATTAACCCCACCCAAACCACCGCCCGGGAGGTCGCCCGACGCTCCAGCGGAGCCCAGGTTTGACCGCATCGGCGGCGACGGCCCCGACTTCGTCACAGGCAGGTTCGTGCGCAGTGTGACCGTGGAGTCGCCGTACTGACGCGACACAGAGATGTCCAGCGGCATGCCGCCCAGATCAGTGGTGCGGGCCTGAGAAAAGTTAGAGAGCGGGATGAGTTTGTGTGCTGGGTCTGAGGGTGGCTGGCAGCCGACAGTGGCTGTGCAGCACGCGCGCCTTGCGAAGCGCATCCTCAATCAGTGCGAGCTGCTGGTCCATAGCAGCGTTTCGTGGCAGGACACACGGAGACAGAGAGAGGTGGATCCAAACTTCCTCGACCGAGATGCGGACCAACGCGAGCGGAGAAAACACGGAACGCGTGCAGCGCTAAACCTTTCGATCCGCCGACAAAAATAATGACTGTTCATCAGCACCTGCAAAAAAGGGCGTAACCCAGCTTCTCTCTAATGGACCGAGTCGAATGTTGTGCTCGAAGGCGTGTGGATGCGCGAGCAGCGGCTCGGCCCGCCCTGGATCGGATCCAGGGGCGGTAGTGCGCCGGCACCGAGCTCGGACCCCGCTGGCGCGAGGGGCGGTAGCTGCCGCTGCCCCTGTTGTCCCTGCAGCCCTATGTATCCACCAGTTGGGCGGTCTTCCCTGCGGGAGGCCTCCTCCGCCCTGGCCACGTCGTCTCGCATCGCTCGCGCCGATTGGCTCCCAGTGTTGTCGGTCCTGCTGCTCGCGCTCGGCGTAAGCTCGACAGCCGCCTTGGCGGGGGCGGGGGCGGGGGCGGGTGGCGCCACCGGGGCTGGGATGGTGACTGGGGCCACGGAGCGCGACCCCGAGTTGCCAGGTATACGCGGCTGCTGGCGCGACGAGTCCCGCGCGCTGGAGCCGACCGGGACGCCTCCTGCCATGACGGGCGAGGCGCGCCCGGCCCGCTGTCCCGGCGAGGGGCCGGTCAGGGCGACAGAGAGTCCGATCAGCACGTGCATGTTCGTGCCGAGCATGAAGAGCGTGAAGGCGTTGGTGCCGAAGTGCAGCGCCGAGATGGTCTTGAGGCGGTACCACGAGGGGAGCGCCGAGATGATCAGGCCGTAGACGGGCAGCGAGCCGAGCCAGAAGGCGCCCAGGGCGCCAAAGTGCACGTAGAAGCGGCGCACGCGGGGTCGGTCCTCCTGATGGTAGCTGCGCTTGACGCACCACACGAACCAGCCGAGCAGCAGCACGCGCACCACCGCGAGCACGCGCGCCGAGGTGGTCTCGTACGTGTTGTAGGTGTTGGCAGGGTCGCGCTCCGTGATCTCCACTGTGAAGATGATGCCGTAGATGGCGCACAGCATCACTGTGGTCAGGCCCTGCAGGATCTTGGTCTTGCGCTTGAGCTGGTGCCGCGAGATCATCCAGCCCTTGGAGATGACGAGCAGCGTCGCGGTCATCGTCACCTGCAAGAAGTACAGGTGTGGATGCAAGAAGCAGGATGCAGGATGCAGGAGGCAGGAGGCAGGAGGTGGGAGGTGGGAGGTGGGAGGTGAGGCGTGGGGCGTGGGGCGTGGGAGGCGGGATATATGACGCAGGATGTACCGTGCTCGCGTACTCCATGACGTCCGAGGAGTACACGGCCCACGTCGCCGACAGCCCGGAGTTGGCCATGGTCGAGTAGTGCATCAGCACCAGCCCGTGGCGCACGCTGAAGCCAAGGGACACCAGCGACAGCAGCGAGACGATCGAGAAGAGGCCCGACTCCTGCCATCGCGTGACCATGATGCCGCCGAACCAGATGACGAAGGCGAGGTTCAGCGCGCAGAAAACGATGTGCATCTCGTACAGCCCCTGCTCGTCGTACGAAAAGTGCTTTCGCCAATACCCCCCCGGGTTGAGCAGAACGAGCTCGTAATACATGAACAGCCCGTTCGGCATCTCCTGGTACTCGCGCTCGCCCATGCAGGAGTCGCCGTTGAAGATGCCACTCACCCAAGACTGGCAGCGGCCGAGCGCAAGGAACCAGAACGACGGCGAGTCTTGCACGACCTCCTGCACGATGACTCGCCCCGCCTCGCCGTAAAACGTCCCCTTGGGAATGGTGGCGTTCCGGCTGGCGCGGTCATACCGGGTCTCGCAGGCGCCGCTCGCTTCGCCGAGGTACGCGTCAAACCACGCGTCGTTCTGGTACACGAGCATCTTCTGACCAGGCATGAAGGTCCATGCAACAAGCCGGATAGTGCCCGGGTCCTCAGCCGTCGTAGACGCAAATGCGAACTTCTCTACGAACTTGAAGTCTTCCTTGTAGCCTTCGATGAGTCCGGCGCGAACCGTCTTCGCTTGTGCTCCGGAGAGCAGCGCCAGCGCGGTCAAGCCCACCGCGCGCCAACGGCTGGCATGCCGCATGTTCCTGGCAGAACCTAGAGTTCTGAATAAGATGAGGTTTGAGAAACCACCGCTAGTTATTATCCCCTGAAACGGTTCAAGCGGGCCCCGTCGCCTTTCAGAAAAAGGCGCAGGGACCGTTTCAGGGAGGGTAAAAAGCGGCTGATAAGAAACTGTGCGAGTCGTCAGAAAGACCCAGAGAGACAGAGATAGATCTATCTTATCCACCCGGGGGTCCTAGACATAAGGGGTCGGTCGGACTTTAGCAGATTTGACCCTCGCCCGGAGAGGCCCCACTTTAGCAACTTTGGTCCGCCCGCGGAGCGAAGACCTTTTTTTGTGGAGCGAAGACCTTTTTGTGAGACGCCGCCTGCGGTCGGACTTTAGCAGATTTGACCCTGCCTCGCCCGGAGACGGCCCCACTTTAGCAACTTTGGTCCGCCCGCGGCGCCGACTTTAGCAACTTTGCTCGCGGCGTGGATCGAAGACCTTTTTGCGGAGGCGCCCGTCGGTGCGGGGTGGGGGCCGCGCCGCACTTTAGCACACCGGGGGCCAAGGCGGCCGACTTTAGCAGGTTTGGTGCCCATCTGTGCCCGGCACACTTTAGCCGATTTGAAGTACCCCCGGGTGATCTTATCTCTTATCTGTCTGTCCGTCTGTCTGTCTGTCTCTGTCTGTCTCAAAGACCCAGGGAAGAGCCGTCGTGCAAAATGGGGCAGATCAATTACACGGCTTTAGGTTGCAATATACCCCCCTTTATTCACACTTGCACGCTCTATTCAGGGGGTAGACAGCCTGTCAGCCCTCTGCCCCTCAACAGTATGTTGTTCATTTTAGATGGTGGAGCAGTACCGCCGTCAGAATGGCGACACCGAGGTTGGTGCATGCTGAAACAGAGGCCGAGGTCGTTGTGGAGCCCGAATGGCAATCGGTGCAGTCAGTGCCGTCTCTGCAAAGCGGAAAGAAACCTCCTTCGTCACAAACTCCGTCATTGCTGTGCATACACGAGTTGCCACTGCTCAGGCAGCCCGAGCCCGTCGATGTTGGTGGTGGTGAAGAGCTCGGCTGGCAATCGGTGCAGTCCGTGCCGGTTTCGCAATAAGCCCACAGACCTCCTTCGTCACACATTCCGTCGAAGCTATACTCACATGAGTCGTCACTGCTCAGCAGGCAGGCCGAGCCCGATGTCGATGTCGATGGATCATTAGTCGAACGTTCCCCGCAATCGGCGCAGTCAGTGCCGATACGGCAAGCCGAATAGACGGCTCCTGGGCCGCCATCGTCACAATCTCCGTCAGAGGTGAAATCCATAATTAGTCCTGTGCACGAGTCTTCGCAGCTCGTTGCTGGTGGTGATAGCCATGCCGGCGGCGATGGTGGTGGTGGTGATCTTGGGCATGCGCAGAGGGTTTCACAGTTGAGATGGCAGTGCTGAGCAAAAGTTCCCGACTCCTGCGTGCATTCTTGTATGTCCGTGCATGTTCTGAGGCACATATAGCCGTAGTTGCAGTCGCATGTGGGGAACTTAGCGAGGCAGATGGCCTCCTCAAATGCCTTCTGACATTTGTCTGTGAGCGGGGTATCATAGTCCCTTGTGGCATTCACAAGCACCCCGTGCGCAATGCGTGCTTCGTAGTCTAGCTGCGGAACAAACCACCATAGGCTCATGGGAAAGGGGTGGTTTATGCTCTTGCTGCAAAAGGGCATGTCGTCCGCAGTGAAATCCGGGCGCCCTTGGCGCGCCCACTTATTGGCGCAGTTTCCTTCCGGTACGGGAGGGAACGGCGGTGGCGGTGGCTCTGACCAAGGAGGTGGAGGTGGCTGCGGGCTAGGAGGTGGAGGGGCGTAGGAAGTTGTGCCCCCACTAGAGCCTCCACCAGAGCCACTTGAATAGGGACTGTAGCGATAAGACCCTGAAGACTGTTGTCTAGAGCTGAGCAACGAACTTGCGCATTCATAGCTATCATACATAGCCGACCATCCGAGTCGTCGGCGTTGAGGGGAAGGAATTTTATGGGTCAGCGGGTTGCGCTGGAAGGTAGCACTAGTTGCGTTGTTCTCGGCCTTTTCCGCCATGCGCCGGCCCATGACGGCTGACGCTCCTCGCATGGCGAGGCCTGAGCAACCACCTAGCCCCCCAACGCCCATCTGGTCACCAGCATACTCCAGGGCAGGCGCAACAACAAGGCTCTCGATCGCGTAAGACACCATGTATCTGCCTGCCATTAGAGCCATAGTTCCGAAAATAGCAAGCTTCCTCCTGTTGCCACCCGTATCGTTGGGGTGCGCCATGCGTTGCTCCTCTGCCCTCCGACCGACCTGGTTCGGGTCCAGAGGAGGTGGCGGGCTGGGGGGAGGGGGTGACGGTTCTGGCGGCTCAGGCGAAGGTGGAGGTGGTACCGATGGAGGTGGCGGAGATGGTGGCTTCGGCGAAGGCGAGTCGGGCATAGGTGGGGGCGGAGGCGACGGTTCCGGTGAAGGCGGTGTCGGTGGCAGCGACGGTGGGGATGTCGCTGGAGGTGGCAGGGGTTGTGGCTTGCATTCCACCACCCCTTCCATCAGATTCGGAAAGTGTGAAGTAAGGGACGGGGGGGCTGACGGAGTTGACGGAGGTGAAATCGAAGTCGTACTCTGTGGCACAGGAGGTGGTGGCGACGGGGATGGGGGTGGCAGCAATGACGATGACGCTGACGAACGGCTCCCGCAGTCCTGGCAGTCAGTACCCGAACGACACGAACTCCACTGGGCGCCTGATCCGCCGTCGTCACACTCGCCGTCCTGCAAAGGTGAACAGTGGCTAAGCTGGAACAATGCGCGTGTGAGTGGGTGCAAGCACGCACCGAAGCCCACACGCAAGTGTCAGAACATGCCACCTGGTCCGTGAGGTCTGGGCCAGTGTAGGTGGTTTCCTTTCGGATCAGAATTTGGTAGCATGCCCACGGACATTCCCACCCGCCGGGGCACGGTGTTGCCTTGGCCTGACCGTCGCCAAAGGGATCGCCTGCACTAGATCCCGATGTTGCCGTGGTATAGGCGGGGTATCCACTGCCGAACCCGGTTTTTGAGTAGGCCACCAGTACTGCACAACAAGGGCAGCGCGCTGTAGTCGACGGGTGGGTGGGCACGGCTAAAGTTGGTGCGCACCATGTGTCGACCACGTGAAGGCGGCGATGACGTTATTGATCACGTCGTCGTAAGCTGGGGCAATCTCGTAGCCTTCGGGCAGCGGATGGCACGACTCGTGGCACAGCGACGACGACGACCGATCACCTTCTGCTGGTACATCTGGCATCATTGTGCGATACTCGTGGCCTCCATACACAACCGTGGTCGAAGATGTCCGGATGGCGACAGATTGGCCATGCGTATAGGGCAGCACGGCCAGCAGCGCCTGGACAAAGTGACTGCGAAGCATAGCGGCGGGGCTGGCCGTGGTCGCTGTGCGTTCGCGGTATAACAGGTTTTTCAGAAATGCATCCAGATTTGCATCTCGCATGACTAGGAACCCTGCACTACATCGGCAGGTCCGATGCGTCAGGCGGCCGCCCCGCAACCCGAAGGCAAACACGGACTACACGAAGGGTGACGCTGCTCAGCATGCGCAACATTTCTTCCAAGCGGCCCAGACGCAGCTTTCCTGGGCCTTTACGCCAGAAAAATAGCCAAATTTGGCTATTCTGGGCCGAAGGTTGGCCCCTTCGACGGCGCCGTTGAGAGCAACGCCGCTGGGACTGGCTCAAGCTAGTCCCAGCACCCTTAACACTCCACTACACACAGTGAACTGTACGGCATTCGTTCGCAATCGCAAGCGTAGCCGAGAACATATTGCCCAAAGGTCCTGGTCCGCGTGCCGTTTGAGCAAAGCAGGGTTCACGAGCGACGCAGAGAGCGACTCGGAGAAGGTGAATCTTTGTGCGACAGCAGCATCTATCATCACCTGCGTCAGCACGTGCTTCTCCTTGAGCAGGCACTCGATCCTCGCAGCCCCCGCTTTGAGTATGCCGGCCTGCGGAGCAAAGGTGGGGGGGAAGTTCAGCTACAGGGGGACGGTGTCGGACCGATAGCAGACGCTGCGGCGAAGCGTGAGATAGGGTTCGAGGCAGGATGCAAAATATCGGGGCTCGGGCGCACCTTCAAAGCAGGAGCTTGCCGTGCACGGCGATATCGATAGAAGAGGCACCTACGCCGCAGCGGAAAGCGAATGGGATGAGCTGTTGCATTGCACGTGCTATGTGGGCAGCTGCGGGTAGTTACAATAGCGGTGGCGTACCGGGTACTTGCTCGAAACTCCATCGTCACGTCGTTGCCAATAGCGCGTGAAGATCAAGTCGCACGCTGTGGATTCCTGCGAAAAGGGGCACGGACGCACGGTCGCGCTGAGTAAGCACTGGGTTCCAAGGGCAAGCGGACGGCTGGCGCAGGCGCGCCTGCGTCAATAGCTGACAGAGCAGCCATTATCGCAGCGCTGCAGATCCTCTGCGCTCTGCCGGAGTGCGCCAGAGGTGCCCTGGGCGCGTGCAGGGTTGAGCCTCAACTATACACAGTGGGCCACCGGTCCGTCAAAGCTGCGTCTGGGCCGCTTGGAAGAAATGGTGCGCACACACGGTGGGTCCACTCCGACTAAACTCCGACATACATGCATGCACCTGATTTGTTTTCAGTGTGGCCGCACGATCTTAGGTTAAGATAGTCACAGAGAGTCTTCCGGGTTGCCCCTACGGAGGTACGACCAGTCGACCACCGGCTTTCTAGCCTCGTGTAGTCGCAGGAATTGATTGGACCCGTCACTGCTCGGGGGATGCCCACTGGGAGCAACGGCACCCTCGCAGACGAACGACCCCAGAGATAATCGAAGGCCCGACCGTCCGCTAAGTAAGAAGCCGGGCGCGCTATCCACTTGATCTAATAGTGCTCTGTCATATATTTCGAGATATTGACGTTTTTCCCTGCTTTTCCTGCAGAAAACTGCTTTGTAACTGTCGAGTCGTCAGAAAGACCCAGGGAAGAGCCCGTCCTCCAAAAACTAAATAGGTTGGCTGCATACCCTCTTCTGCAGACAATGCACGATCTTTGCACAGCTTGACGAGCACGATGCCCAAGCGTGGCCGCTCTCCCAGCGAAGACGCCCACGCGGTGGCTTCGAAGCAGACCGCGCCGCAGCGCATCATCTTGTGCGGTCTCTACGACGAGGGCAAGACGGCCGTCGCGAAATGCCTCCTCAAAGAGCTGAGGAGCGCCACGGTGATAGCGTGTGATCTGAAAACCGGGCGGCGGGCAGTTCCGAAGAAGTCAGGAGAGTTCGAGGTGAGGGTGTACACGGAGACGCCGCAGCTTCAGACGCAGGGTCTCCTGAACGTCGTGCTGCTCTCCCACGTGCTGGCGCAGCCCTCGCGTGTTGCAGCAGCGATGGCAAGTGGCAACAGCGCAGCCCGGCTGCTGACGGTGCTCGACGCGCGCAGCTTTCTCGATGAGTGGGAGAGCCCCGAAGAGCTGCCTGTGGCGCTCCGCGAGGCAGCGAAGCTAGATGCTCGGGCGCACATGCGCGACAAGAAGAAGGCAGGCGAGGTGCTGGCGGAGTGCGTGGAGAGCGCCGATGTTATTGCGCTGAGTCACGCGGATGCGGCCGACGCGGATGAGCTGGAGATGCTGGAGGCGATGCTGCGCGAGCTCAACCCGTCGGCTGCCATTGTCCGGCGTGCTGGCGATGGCGAGGGTGGTGGCAAGATTCTCAAACACGTGAGGGCGAGTCCGGAGTGCGCGGCGCCAAACGGGCGCAGTGGCTGTTGGCAGGCCGTCCTAGCGGCTCGTAAGCAAGAGACTGGCGAGGAGGGTGGGGTGGAGGACGAGGATCAGGAGGGAGAAGAGGAGGAGGATAGTGAGAGTGATTGCGAGAGTGACGAGGGCGACGAGCATGACGAGGGCGACGAGAACGACGAGGGCGACGAGAACGACGAGGGCGAGGGCGAGCTCGAGGTGGAGGAGGCCAACGAAGACTGGGTCGTGCCGGTGATGAGCCGCTTTGCCTTCCTCGCGCGCCGACCCTTCCACCCTGCACGGCTGCACAAATTGCTCAAGCGCGGCCAGCTGGACGGCGTGATTCGTTCAACCGGCATCATCTGGGTTGCGACGCACCCGGAGGATCGTATCCTGTGGAATCAGGTCGGCGGTGCAGCTCCTGTGACACATGTGCATGCACATGTGCATGTAACATGTATGTGCATGTGCATGTGGTGCCCGAATGTTCCGTTGACTTTGCCGCCCCTGTTACCCGGCCATTGCTGTGCCCCCTTCCCTCACTTCCCATCACGCGTGTGCACAGGTGGGCAACTCAGTGGATCTGCTACCCGGAGAGCCATGGCTCCACGCAACGGAGCTGCCCGTGACCGGGTGGCCCGACGACGTTCCGAAATGGGCGCACTCCGCCGCGCACGGGGACCGGCGCGTCGAGCTTGGGCTGGTCGGCATGGACGCGAATGTCGCGGCGTTGCGCCGAGCCCTCACACGTGCGCTGCTCACGCGGGACGAGTTTGCTCTTGGAGACGAGGTGTGGCAACAGTGGGAGGACAAGGTCTCACCGTTCGTCCAGCCGAGCGCAGCCCTGCTCCCTCAGCTGTCTGACCTCGTGTTCAGCGAGGTGGCACCAGACCATGTGGACGCCAAGCTGCTGGCGGTCACGCCGCCCCCCTCAACATGGATGCAACATGCCATGGCCACAGACACGATTGCCGTCGTCAAGCAGCCTGCTGGTCTCGCCAAGATTAGGGACGCCAACGTCCAGCTCGCCGTGTGGCGCCGCGCATCGGTTCCACAGTTTGTCGTCGCCTTATCCGACCCAGCGATCGCTCCGTCGGACCTGCCGCGCTTTGAAGGGATCGTGCCGTCGACCGGCGCGTCTGAGGCGGTGCGGGAGCAGCTGAGCTTGCAGAAGAGGCTCGCGCTCACCGATGGGGACGTGGACGAGCTCGCAACAGACATCGACCGGCTGGTGCGCGTCTTTGCAAAGCTCACCAAGTCGAAGGAAGTCTTCGTGAAGCTGGAAGTCCTTGCAGACAATGGCTGCAAGTTTTGGCACCAGGACAGCGTCTCTTTCCGTCTGGTCACAACTTACCGCGGCCCGTGCACCGAGTGGGTGCCCCCAGACGCATCCAAGGCGACTCTCCGCCGCAAGAGCGCAGATTCCACGAGGGCGCAATCCTTGTGTCACCACGACGTGGCGCTTTTCAAGGGACGCGGCGAGACCAGCCATGGCGATAGCCTCCTGAACCACCCTGGCATCGTCCATCGCTCACCCCACATCGCAGGCAGCGGCATCCACCGCGTGGCGCTCGTGTTGGACATCCCCCGACCGGAGCACTTGGAGTTGGGCTGAGCTTTGATTGAGCGCTGCATGCTCTCAGAGCGAGGCCCAGTGCTGAGTCGTGCTACATAACGCACGATTTTCTGATAACACACTGCGCGTACATGGTACGAACACATGTTGGCGCGTGACTCAGCCAGTTGAGGAGAGCGCTTTACTTTTTATTTATACGTAGCTGCTTGCGGCTGTTTATTTTTGTGGTTCTCACATTAGCTTGGAGTTTGTATTGTTCTATTTGCGGTAAACATTGAAGAAAACCACGTCGAGACGGCGCTGCCCCCCCCCCCCCCCCCCCCCCCCCGCCCCCGCGCGCGCCAAAACCAGCAGAGGAGACCGGAGCTCTCTCCACAGCTCTCTGGTCTCTCTCAGTCACACGAGTCAGCTCTCACGCCGGCAAGCGGCATCCGATATCTACTTCCCGGGGCATACCCCGGTAATATGCAATAGAGCCCAATACAATGGACCTTACTTTTATGGTCAATTACTCAAAAAGACAAAATTGACGTAGCGGCCAACTAACAATGACCGTGTATGAAGTATATGACGCGCGATTCTACACGAGCCGGGAGCTTATATACGGGGGGGGTCCACGGCTTAGTCGACGACGCGTCGCGGTCTCGACGCACATACGCGGCACGCACACGACCTTGAAATCGGAGTCGCGAAATTCTTTGGCTGCCAACAACCCGGCTGCCCCTGCTGCGCCCACCCTTTCTCACCCTCTGTCCTCCACAGCGCCGCTCATCTCGCGAACGCGCCCGCTCTCAAAAAGCGCTAGTGATCTACTGGCTGTCGAGTGCTTGTTCACCGCGTCAGCAGCGAAAGCGGTCTTGAGCTGATCCGGGGATGTGTGTGGCAAGCTCTTGGATATGTTTCTGCGGCTCCCCACTGCTCGTGCTGCGGCCCCGCCCTTTTTGCCCTTTGTTGGCGGAGGCGGCGGCGGAGGCGGCGGCGGAGGCGGCGGAGGGGGCTCATCTCCTGATGAGCCTGATGAGCCCGCACCCGCGTTGTCACATTTATCCTCGCATGGCGGCGGCGGTGGCGGCGGTGGCGGTGGCGGTGGCGGTGGTGGGTCGGCTTGGTTCGGGCTGTAAGCGGAAAGCGCAGCGTCCGCGGCTGCAAGCGTCGTTGCGCTGATGTTGTTGCCATCGAGGTCGAGGCGCGTGAGCGTCTTCTGCTGGACAAGTGTTTTTGCGAGCACCCCCGCACCCTTATCGGTGATCTGGTTCTGTCCCAAGTCGAGCCAAAGCAGGCCCGTGTTGTGCCTGAGGGCCGTCGCGAACCACAGGATGCCTGCGTCGGTCACCTTGTTGTCGCGCACTGAGAGCTCCTGCAGCGCGTTGTTGGTCTTGAGGACAAACGAGAGGTGTAGCATCGAGAGGTCTCTTAGCTCGTTGCGCCCCATGTTTAGCTGCCTCAAGTGTACGTTGGTCTTGAGCGCGTATACCATCGCGCGCCTGCGAGACATGCATGCGGGCCGGTGAGGCGCAGCGCGGCGCGGGCAGACGGGCAGAGCTCTGGCGTTGGGCCGTAGCGGCGCACGTGCCACCCAGATTCAACCGATTGTTGTGCAAGTCGAGCGAGCGCAGTGTGCTGTTCTTGACCAAGGGAAGGGCGAGGCTGTATGCGCCCTGCGGCCCGATGTTGTTGCTGTGCAGCACCAGCTGCTCGAGGCGCAGCCCTGGCTGCGAGAGTAAGACCGCAATCGCCACGGCGCCATCGCTATCGATCATGTTGTGTTCGAGATGCAGTTGCATCAGCGTGCTCGGAGTACGCCGCTCCAGATGCAGCTGGTGCGCACCTTTGAGAGCTCCCATCACCGCCTTCACGCCTTCGTCGCAGAGCTCCATATGCGATAGGTCTAACGACTCGAGCTGGTCCGCACGACTCAGCACAGCGGCGAGCTTTGAGCCGCCCGCCTCTCCAATCGGAGAGCCGCTCAGCCTTATTGCGGAGCAACTTGTCATGGCTGCGGGCGGCACCCATGCTGCTGCAGCTGTGGGTGATCCAAGCTCGACTTCGCAGTTCGGGTTGACCTTTGGGTCCACGAGCTGCCGCCCGGATGTGGTTCCGCTAGAGAGCACGAGAAGGGCGAGGGAGGTGAGCGAAGACATTGGATGCCGGCGTCGCCTTGTCGTGCCCGTCGCTCTCAGAGTTGGCTTTGTTACAGGGCTCCCCCCCCCCCCCCCCATGGATGAGATAAGAGATAAGTGAGTCGTGTAGCGTCGTGAAACCCAACAATCTTATCTTATCTTATCGTATCCCATGGATGAGAAATCTTATCGATAAGAGACGATCAGATATCTCTATATCATCTTATCGAGATATCTGATCCGATGTGCGATGACCGGGGCACGTCGTGCGAGTTCAGTTATCGTATTTGAAGAAAAGAGTATTTGAAAAGTAAACACGCGCTGTGGGAGGGGAGTCTTCACATGATCTACGAGGTGCGGTCGCAGCCCACCGGGACCGAATCGAGCCTACTATCGAGCGCCCATGTGGCCGCAGGGCTCCACTCGGTCGTATCCAAGGCGTCGCATCTCAAGGAGAGGTCGGCGATCAGCACGCGAACCGAGACGCCTTTGGGCGGGCGCAGCTTGCCCGCCCCCCAGCAGCGCTCGGCCGCCTCACCCGGCGCAGTAGGCACCAGCCGTCCCAGTTTGCCGAGCAGGTCCAGGCGCAGGCTCCACACCCCAGGAGGCAGCCCGCCGTTGCCGCTACGAAGCGGCGCGGCGCCCGACCCCTCGAGCCCCGCCTCGGCGGCCGGTAGCACGCGGCGGAGCATTCGCCAGCCGCGGCGTGAGTAGGTTAGGTCGAGCGGTGGCGAGAAGACTTGCGCCAGGCCTTCCGCTGCGCCGCCGCTCAGGCCGGCCTCGTCCACCTCCTGCGACGGCGGCTCCAGCTGGTAGATCGGGTAGCCGAGCAGCGGCGGCAGCGACGGGCGGCTCGAATCCGCCTTTGCTTTGGGCTTGGCGGCACGCTCGAGCTCGGCGAGGCTGCCTAGCACAAAGCCGGGAGGCAGCCAGATGGACTGTCGCACGAGGCTGACCGCCTCGAGTGCCGCGTGCGCGCAGCGCGGCGCGGCGACAGCCCACGCCGCCGCCAGCTCCCAGCCCGCCGGCCCGAGGGTGATGGCCTCGTGCGCGAGGCGCACGCCGAGGTCGCGCGCGAGGGCGGCGACGGCGGCGGCGCGCTGCGCGTGCAGTGTGTCGAGCGCGACCAGCCGGAAGGCGCGCGAGGTCTGCTCTCGCGCCGCGTGCAGCACGGCGTCGAAGCCGCCCGGCCGCTCCAAGAGGTGCACGAGGCACAGGCGCGGGGGCGCGTCCGGGGGTGCTGCAGCCACCTGGCGCTGAGCAGCCGCGGCATCGCCGACTGTCGCTGCGGCACCGGCGGCGGCGGTGCCTCCTGCGGTGCCGGCTGCGGTGCCGGCTGCGGTGCCGGCTGCGGTGCCGGCTGTGATGCCGCTGGCGCGCGAGGCCTCAAGCGAGGCGGCGCGTTGCGCCTTCTCTTCGAGCAGCGATGAGATCTGCGCCTCGAGCTCGGCCACACGCCGCTCCAGGCTCGCGCACGACGCTTCCTCCGCTGCCATCAGCCGCCGCAGCCCCTCCACATCCCGCACACCCTCCAGGCCCCCCAAGGCCACCTCTCCGGCTGCCGTGGACGGCAGCGGCTGTGGCTGCGGCAGCTGCGGCGGCTGCGGCGGCTGCGGCGGCTGCGGCGGCTGCGGCGTTGGCGGCAGTGACGGCGACGGCGAGGAGACTGGCCATCGCTCTCGCCGCACGCCCCCACCACCGCCGTCGCTCTCACCTCCAGCGACGCTGCCCGGGGCCGCACGGGCGGCTGGGCGGCGCGTGTCTGGGTCCGCCACCAAGTCTGCTGGGCGCGGCGCGGCACGGCGACGAGTGCGCCGCGCCGCCCGCTCTGCCGCACCCTCCCTCCCTGCGCTTGCGTCGGCGGCCGCCTCGAGCGGCGCCACTGCCGCAGGCTCGCGCGCGGCCGCCCTCGCATCCATGGAGGCTGTGGGCGGTGGCAGAGGCGCCGCCGACGCCGCGTGCGGCCCACTCGCGGCCGAGGCGCCGCGAAGCGCGGCGTCCAGTGCGTCGGCGCCCGCCGCGTGCGCGGCGGCCTGCTCCGCCGCCCAGGACACCATTGCGGCCCGATGGCGCGTCAGCTTGCGCCCGCTCGCCGCGACAACACAGTCGACCCAGCTCGAGACGAGAGAGTCGCCCGAGCCGCCGTCGAGCGCGGCGGCGGTGTGCGAGGGCGGCGGTCCAAGGTCCCACCGGCCGCTACCCACGGGCAGCACGCTGTCGAGATGGCGCGAGCTCACGGGCACGGCGCCCGCCGCCTGCGCCCTCAGCAGTGCGCCCAGCTGCACGTGGGCGGGCCGCGCGACGGGGACCAGGTCGAGCGAACAGCTGCGTAAGGTGGACGCGAGGGCATCGCCCCACAGCTCGCCCGCCAGCCACACGCCGCCGCCGCCCACGCTGGCGTTGGCGTGCGCGGCGGCGGCGGCGCAGCCCGCGGAGGGCGCGGCGGAGGGAGAGCAGCCTAGCACCACGAGTGAGGCGTTCGGCCGCCTCGCACGGACCTCTACCCACGCCGCCATCAACACCTCCAGCCCCACCTCCGCGGGCTGCGAGTAGCAAAACCGGTATGGCTGCCGCCCATCCCTCCGACCACTCACAGTACCGCCGCGCCCGTTGCCCGCCCCGCTCGGCTGCAGCGCCGGGCCGAGCAGCGGCAACATGGCTGAGATGGTCTGAAGCCCGGCGGAGGCGTGCGAGGCTGTGGGGGTGCGGCGCTGCTCATCCTCGACCAGGGGTGGCGAGAAGACCACGCCCGCAAACCGCCCACCCGCACCGCCTGACGCGCCCGAAGCGCCTCCCCCTCCAGCCGCCGCCGCCGCCGCCGCCGCCGCCGCCGCCGCCGCTGCCGCCGCCGCTGCCGTCGTCGCGTTGACACCGCCGCGCGTGCCGCCCGCCTCTCGCAGCCACAGCCAGCGGTGAGTGCGGGCTTGCGCCTCCGCCTCCACCTCCACCTCCACCCCCGCCTTGGCCTGCTCAGCCTCTGCCTGCTCCGCCTGCAGCCCTCCGCCCGATGCCACCTCCAGCAGGTGGATCGCGCCGCGCGCCGCCGCCTCCACCTCCGCCACCGCCACCGTCGCGCCGGCCGCCGGCGCCGCACAGAGCGACGTCCACAGCGTGCCGTGTGCGTCGAGCCCCACCGCCTCCTGCGGCACGCAGCCCTCCACTACCACCGCGTGGCCACGCGCCGTCATGGCGGCGGCCACCGCGTCGGCATCCTGCAGCGCGCCGGCGGCGGGCGGGCACGCGCAGCTCCGCGCCGCGCCGTGCGGGCTGCGCGCCACGCGCGCGCCGCCGCGCTTGGCGCGCGTCCGCGGCGCAGTGCACGGGTCGCAGCCCGCGGCGGGCGGCAGGCGCAGGCGCAGCAGCGGCCGGTCCGCCAGCCAGGCTGCCGCCCAGAGGCGCATGGCCGCTGCGGGAGGCGGCGAGCCCCACGCGGCATCGACGGCGGCCGGGATGCGCGGCGCCTTGATTAGGGTTCGGCTTGGGGTTAGGCTTGGGGTGAGGGTGAGGGTGAGGGTGAGGGTGAGGGTGAGGGTGAGGGTGAGGGTGAGGGTGAGGGTGAGGGTGAGGGTGAGGG
>Ga0209302_10000615_pt1 | contig 20701 bp, 14 predicted proteins | sample ArcOceMetagenome_2_FD_187445 | JGI IMG/M metagenome (GOLD analysis project Ga0209302, IMG submission 187445) | Marine eukaryotic phytoplankton communities from Arctic Ocean - Arctic Ocean ARC135M Metagenome (SPAdes) (version 2) | ecosystem: Environmental > Aquatic > Marine > Oceanic | place... | reverse complement strand
CTGAAGAAAGGAGGACTAGACTTCTAAGCCTAAATATATTTGAATGATCGATAGCGAATCAGTACCGTGAGGGAAAGGTGAAACAGTATCAATATATTATGACGTCATATCGCGCTACGTGCAATTCCCCTATGGGGGATCCTCTTAGAATTTATGATTTCGTATGTATAATTTGAAGTGAAATAGATCCTGAAATTTATTATTTACAAGCAGTCGGAGTCTACAATTAGAGATGACGGCGTACCTTTTGCATGATGGGTCAACAAGTTGAAGTCGATAGCAAGCTTAAGACACTGAGTGTCGTAGGCGTAGAGAAATCGAGATCTAAACTAATCTTTAGTTATCTACTTCAGACTCGAAAGCAGGTGATCGACTCGTGACCAAGTTGAAGTTCCTGTACAAAGGAATGGAGGACTGCACCCGTAGGCGTAGCAAAGCTTTGGGATGAGTTGCGAGTAGGGATGAAAGGTTAATCAAACCTGCATATAGCTAGTTTTTTGCGAAATATATTTAAGTATAGCGTAACTAAAGACAGCAACATAAAGTTGCCAATGACAATGTCTATTTTGTTGGCAGGGGGTATATCACTCAATGTACGCGGGGGGCAACTAGCCTTACTAACTACAAAGAACATCAGAATACCTGTCAATTAAGTTATAGTCAGACTATCGGGGATAAGCTCTATAGTCAAGAGGGAAACAGCCCTCATCCTCTAGTAAGGTCCCTAAAAATATCTAAGTTAAAAAAGAGGGAGATAACAGAAACATTAGGGCACTGGGCTTAGAAATAGCCATGTGTTAAAGACCATGTAACAATGCACACTAACCATTAAAGTTTCTTCACTCTAAGAATGTAACGGGAATCAAGATATTTACCGAACTAGGGAAATACAGCAATCTAAATCCTAAACAGAGCAACATGAAGTTGCCAATGATCGTCCTTCGGACAATTCATCCTTGCTCATCTCCTTTGGAGATAGGGGATGAACGAAGGGGATAGCATATAAGCATATAGGAAGTGCAACCTGAAGTTGCCCGGGGGGCTAGTGCCTATGCCAATGAAAAGTCATATCGAAAGCGCTAACGCTTAGATAGTTATCCCCAAATAGTAACCCCACTAAGTCCGAGTTAGCACGCAAGTATCCCCTTCGGGAATGAAGGATTAACTAATCATTGGCAACTTCAGGTTGCTGTCCGAAGGACGATCATCCCCCTATGGGGGATATTTACGGGGATAGGCATAAAATATTAACTAAACAATGAAATTCCGAAAACGAAAAGATATGCTTCTACGATCTCGATATCAAAAGAATGAGACAAATATGATTCTTGACTCTTATTGAAAAAAAGTGTCTATTACCCCCTACGGGGGTGATGAACCAGAAAATAGTCGGCCCTCTGGACAACACCACCAAAGTTTAAAAGAGAATGGTAACTATTTAAGCACTGTAGAAAAAATGGACTCTGTAACTTTCGTATCAAATGAAGTTTTAGATGTATTTAAATCTGTCGCATCAAAGATGCGAACACCGACAGAACTTGCATTAGCTCGAGATTTAGAAGCATCAATTACTTTACATGGAAAATACTCTGTACACGGAAAGAATAATTTACGAAAGCCACGGGGTAAGCAATCAACGATTACAAAAGTTCATGGTCGTTGTGTGCAAACAAACCGAACTCGATCAGTGAGTCGATTATTTAAAATCTCTCGGCATAAAGTTCGTCAATTAGCAGTTAAAGGTAACATTCCTGGTTGTACAAAAGCAACGTGATAATTGTGCGTAGCGCTATCGTCCGAAGGACAATTAATCATCATCCTCATAGGGGAATTATCTATGCTGAGGCAGTTTATTAACAAAGCTAATGGGTTCATTGGCAATCTTAAGTTATCCTTCATCGTTTAATTGTCCGTAGGACGATCCCCCATAGGGGAATTAACAGCCAACTTGAGACTTCGTATATGTTGCTATGTTGATTACTTAAGGGGTTGTAGCTCAATTGGTAGAGCGTCTGCTTTGCACGCAGAAGGTTTCGCGTTCAAGTCGCGTCAACTCCAAAAATATGTGCGTAGCACTATCGCACTTTGGACAATCATCCCCTTCGGAGATAAGGGAATTATATTTATTGATCGTATTGAAAATCGCTATCTTCATTGGCAACTTCAGGTTGCTGTCCCTATAAAAGAAAGTATCGTAACTTTATCTCTTCGGGGATGAAACTAAACTTAATCCCTTAATGCGAAAAATTTTTTGGGTCGTAGCCAAGGGGTAAAGGCAACTCGTTTTGATCGAGTCATCGTGAGTTCGAATCTCACCGACCCATCATTATCGGTAATATATCAACATTGGCAACTTTAGGTTGCTCTTGCCTTCGGAAAAAAGTTGAGTATCAACTTGCTAATCTAAAAAGTTTAACTTTATAAGTTTACCCCCGAAGGGGATGATAGACCAATCCCCTATATAGAACTATTATAGTGCTAGTCTTCATGATGAAATTGGTAGCCATGCCGGATTTAAAATCCTGTGCTTTCTAGCGTCCCAGTTCGAATCTGGGTGAAGATAAATATATAGCCTTCATCCCCATAGGGTATAATGACTATACTTAGTGAAGTTATTGTTCATTGGCAACTTGAGCATGGGCACTAGCTTGCCTTATCCTTTTAAGAAACGAAGGGGATGAACCCCGGGATTTCGTATATGTTGCTGTTCATATAGTTGTAGCTAAATCACTACATTATTTAAAGTAAGCTTCCCCTACGGGGGATCATCCCCTTCGGGGATGAACACTTTCATTGACAACTTGTCCTTTGGACGAAAAATGTTGCTATGTTGCTATTATCAACTTCAGATTGACAGACATAGTCATTAGCTTATCCCCAGCAACCTAAAGTTGCCAATGAAGGGGATGAAACCACGGGTTGCTGTGCTAGTCAGCATAAAATAAACAAACTATGCCAACTTTAGAAACTATTGGGTTTATCCCTCAAGTAGCGCCATTAATGATTCTACTTCTTTTTTCTCTCGTATTAAATGTAAAGTTATTCTTACCAACAGTAGGACAAATCTTTGCAGTACGAAAACAATCTTCTTATGTATTAAGTAACGCTGAAGAGCTTCCTGTTTCTTCAACTTCTACAGCTCTTTCAACATCTATTTTTAGTTCTCCTGGATCTTTAGGAAACGCAGATTTTGGGTCAAGCCTTCATTCTGTTCTTCAAGATCAATTTTCTAAAAATGTAAACACTGAGTTAGCAGGTACTATTGAATCTTCAGATGAATCAAAAAAGCTTCAAACTTTAATTTCTTATAAAATTAAGTAAGCAACGTAAAGTTGCCAATGAGTTTTATCGTTTAGGATTCTTCATATTTCATCTGTCAACTTCAGGTTGCTGTGTATCTCCGTAGGGGATTGTGTGTAGGACGATCCTCATAGGCAATTCATTCCCTCGCAAAAAAGGAAAACGTTTAGCTTTTGGATTCAGAAGTAACTATCTCCTATGGTGATGAATGTCATATAGTTAAACCGCAAGTAATCCACCATCCGCACCTCAAATTTTAGCACAGCAACCTGAAGTTGACAATGAAAGATTAATCATCATCCCCGTAAGGAATTAATCTTTCGTGCTATAGACAATCCCCCGTAGGGGAATTTACAAAAATAAGAACAGGCGTAATCGTTATACGATAACTATACTACATACAGATCGTCAGATTAATAATCTGACGGCAACTTTAAGTTGCCAATTACATTATAAAAAAAAATGGATTGTAAAATAAAATCATGAGACAGTATATTTAATTTTTAAATTGATATTCAACTTCATTGGCAACTTGTCCTTTGGACGAATTCCGAAGGCAATGTTGCTATGTTAACATATTGGTGTATTAATAATATACTTCTAAAAGAACATTATGTTCTATTGATACTATAATTAGAGTTTGATCTTGGCTCCACATGAACCCTAGCAACCTGCCTTATACATGCGAGTCTAATGAATAATCTGCCATAGAGTACTTAATATTCTAGGTAATGATTTATGAATGGCGTACGAGTGAGTAATCGTCGGGAAGCTACCCCTAGTATCTGGTAATTCCAGTGAAAACAAATAAGGACTAGGGAGGCGCCCGGCTAGGATTAGATATGTTGGTGGGATAATAGCTTACCAAATCGAAGATCCTTAGTCATCCTGAGAGGGAGAATGGCCACGTCGGAACTGAAACACGGTCCGGGCTCATCTGAGCCAGCAGTAGGGAATATTGGACAATGGGCGAAAGCCTGATCCAGCAAGGTTGCGTGAGGGATGAAGGTCAATTGACCGTAAACCTCTTTCACCGAGGACGATTTTTGACGGTACTCGGAAAAGAAGCTCTAGCCAATCTCGTGCCAGCAGCTGCGGTAATACGAGAAGAGCGAGGGTTATGAATCATGATTGGGTGTAAAGCAGGATAAGGTGATAAGTACAAGTTTGAGGTCGACCGACCCACAGGGAGGGAGGATCTCGAAAACTAACTTGATTGAGGGATTACGGAGTTGAAAGCGGAACTATGAGAGTAGGGGTGTAATCCGTTTCATTTTCATAGGAACACCAAAAGTGACAAACAGCCAACTAGTAATCACCTGCCACTAGACCTGAAACCTAGGGTAGCAAAGCGGATTAGATACCCGCGTAGTCCTAGGCGCAAACGATGGATGCTCGTCGTCAACATATTGTTGATTGACCCAGCTAACGCGAAAGCATCCCACCTAGTAAGTACACTCGCAAGGGTGAAAACTAAATAGAATAGGCGGCCTTACAAACGACCAGAGGAGCATGCAACTTAATTTGATACTACGCAACAAACCTTACCTAGGCTTGCATTTTTACTGATGAGAGACACTCATACTGTCTACTTGATTATACTAATTTTTTTACAACATAATTCTTTCGAGGATCATGGGCAACTTCATGTTGCTGTATTCTTTAATTTAATCTATATGTAATAACATGTTTTGCATGGTCGTATTCAGCTCGATGTTGTGAAATGTTAGGTTAAGTCCTTTAACGAGCGCAACCCATGTCTTTAGTTGGAATGTATAAATGATGTAATTATTTATACATATTAGTTGACTTAACAGAAATTCTCACCCTATGGGTAATTATTCTGTTACTCACTAGAACCTCTCTAAAGATACTGCCGTGGAAAAAGCGGAGGAAGGAGTGGATGACTACAGATCAACATGAACATTATGCTTAGGGCTGTAAGCGTGCTACAATCGGACCTACAAAGGGCAGCAATGGGGCGACCCATCGCCAATCCTCAAAAGGTTTCGTTAATTAGGATTGAAGACTGCAACTCGTCTTCATGAATACGGATTTGGAAGTAATCGTAGAGAAGAGCGCTACGGTGAATAGGAAAATGTACGGTGTACTTCTTGCCCAGGTGAGACAGGCAATGATTGAATGATAGGATTGAGTGTTAAAACTCCACGCGTGTCTTCGCGTGCCAAGGAACCCACGGCGTAGTTCTCTCCTTCCTGAGGAGGTTCACGGTCGGAACGGGGTATAATGGGGGAGGTATTAATATTACCAAACTGAAATAAGGAGGCGCCATGACGTTGGACCTTAATCTTGGAAAGTATAACACCCGCGTTTCTTAAAACAACCGGGTGCGGTTATGGTTAACGTACAGTGAATCTAGTATTATGCATCGTAAGAAGTGATATAAGATGGTAGAAGGCTAATTAGCTATATCCCCCCTAGGGGGATGACTACTTAATATATAGAGGGCGGAGTATTTAACGACTGGGTAGTTAAATCAAGACAAACCAAAAACCCTCCGGTGTAGACTAGAAACCTAAGACCACATACAAATTATCCCATTCTGTTAACCTAGTAATGTATGTAGAAAGCGAACCAGAAAAAGCGCATTTAAATAAATTAAAAGTGCGGAAATCGTATACAATGGGGCGTTCTATGCAGCACCGTGCTGTAGACCCCAAAATCAGAGCTAATCATCCCCGAAGGGGATAGACCTGATGTATAGCGCTGCGACGCCCGGATGTTTCAAAATCAATTCCCCATGGGTGATAACTTCAAACACCAGGAGGCGACTAGAATGGTCCATATTATGTCTGCATGCAATAGGATGGTCACCAAGCAAATGGCGCCGTGTAATGCGGCGCATAGCGGGGTAAAGGTAAAACATTAATGTAAATCCGTCCCGCGACGCGAAAGCGTGCTAAATTGACCGATGAGCACTCTCAGCGACAGATAACATTTATTAGAAATGCAATACGAAATCGCTGAGAATTACATAAGCGGAAACTTACGGAAAACGCGAAAACTGATGGAAAAGTTGACCAAACACGAAGCAGCTATTAGCATCGCCGTTAAAAAAGTAACCGCAAAAACATCAAGACGGATGGTCCGATTCTGATGATGTGAATGTCATCCATATTACCAGTATAATGTCATCCATATTACCAGTATACAATGAGGTCCGATTCTGATGATGTGACCGACAAGAAAAGGAAAACCTAATATTATTACAAGGTGCCCCTGATTGAGTTGGTAATTCCACCTAATAAGTGGAACCACTTAACCTTTGAACAGGTTAAGCGGATGCTTAGCGAGCGGTGTAGGTTGAAAGACCTACGCACCGTTCTAAGGAGGGGGAAAGTTGCAAGACTGACCTACCTCTAACCACGCCTCAAGAGTGGATTCAATTAAAGGTTCAAATTTTTTTTGGTTCTAGTCACAGCTAACTTAATAATTAGTATGTGCCTTACATCAAAACTCCGAGATATGGATTCACGATTGTGGTAAAGCTGAAACAAGGTAACTCTAGCGGAAGCTGGTGTTGGACCAAAATATAAAAAAACATATTATTAATTCCCCTAGGGGGATGTTATCCCCTTCGGGGATGACGATTTAACATGTAAAACGCCTGATAAAATATATCAACATACACATATACACTCAAGAGCAACATCATCATAAGATATCTTATAGACCCCTATACCCCTATAAGCTGTCGATGAATAATAACTGGGCATAGTCATTAGTTTGCCTTATCCCCGAAGGGGATGAACCACGGGAAAGATGGCTGAGTTGGCTTAAGGCAGTTCTTTGCTAAGGAACCGAACAGTAAATAAACTGTTCCGCGGGTTCGAATCCCGCTCTTTCCTACTAAGTAAACAACACACACAGCAATCTATACGAAGTCTCAAGTTGCCAATGGTGAGGTCATTAACTGTCTATTTAATAATTTCTTTATTTAAAAGCTACCTATAGGTATGGTTATCCTTTTAAGAAACGAAGGGGATGATTAAAGTTCACTTGGTTAGCTTCGTAGGAGCTGAAGGTCAACATGAAGTTGATTTCCGAAGGTATAGATAACCTCTAGATATAATTCCGAAGGCAATATAGAGACACTTTATCCCCTTCGGGGATGAAAGTGCCAAGTTTATGCGTTAAAGTATTTGTTACATAGTCAAGTACAGTAATCTTCAAAAGATACGGCTTCTACACAAATTGGCATGAAACCATGTCGGCTTCCACAAATCTCAGAACAGTTACCATAATAGATACCTGGTCGAGGAATGAATAAAGCGATTTGGTTTAGACGACCTGGACATGCATCCATTTTAACTCCAAGAGAAGGAACAGCTCAACAATGTAGAACATCAGCAGCAGTTACAATAACTCGAATGTGTTTTTGGATTGGAAGTACAAGTCGGTTATCTACTTCTAATAGTCGTAAATCTCCAGATTCAAGATCTGACTCATCTTTTAAATAAGAATCGAATAATAAAGCATCATCTGCTTCAATAAGTTGCTCTCCATCTACTGTTAAGTCAGTTGAATACTCATATGATCAATATCATTGGTGTCCAATACACTTAATTGTTAATGAAGGTTCTACAACTTCGTCAATCGAATATAATAAAGCCATTGAAGGAAGTGCAATTACAAGAAGAATAAGAGTTGGAATAACAGTTCATCCTAATTCTAATGCAGTTCCGTGAACCGTTTTATCTGGTAAGTTATAAATCTGTCGGAAAGCTGGTGTTGAATGTGTTTCCTCCATATCGAAGAAATAAATAGTTCGGACTAATAATCAACATACAAAAATAGACAGAAGAACAACAAGAAACATAACATCGTGGTGAAGGTTAATAATTCCCGCCATTGTAGGACTAGCTGGATCTTGGAAAGATAGCTGTCATGGGTTTGACGAGTGAATAACCGCGTCTGTAGTATCAGCTAGAACAAATCAAGCTGCTACAGAGGGTGTATTTAGTAAAGAAAAAAAGTTCATAGTGGATAATTTTATTTTATGCCGTCAACCCGTGCTTCTTAAAAGGCTAATGACTATGCCTGTCAACCTAAAGTTGATAATATACGAAGTCTCAAGTTGATTTCCGAAGACATAGATAAGTTGTCCTTTGGACGAAAAATACACCGCATAAAATAATATACACCAGTCTTTACTCGATACTTAGTATGCCTTCGTCATCCCCCTACGGGGTATAACTCATCCTCTTCATCATTGGCAACTTGTCCTGCCTTCGGAAATCCCCATAGGGGATGAATGTTGCTGGGGATAACTTCATGTTGACTTCAGACGAATTGCGAAGCCAATGTTGATAGGTTGCTAGAGTTCGGATAGGCTATTAATTGTTGTTTCACCTTTCCTAAAAATAAAACTATCATAAAAAATAATGAGTCAAAAAGTAAATCCTTTTATTCATCGTTCCAATCAGGTAACGCGTTTAAACCGTCAACCTACTAATATTCATGAAATCTTTTTTTCTGAGCCTAAGCGAGGAAAATGAGGATTAAACTCATATACACGTGTGTTTCATGAAGATCAAACAATTGAAACTTATTTAGAGGGTTTCTTTCGAACTTTTGGTTTCTATCAACAAACTTGTTTCATTGAGAGACAGTGTAACCAAAAAGTATCTGTAACTTGTTATGTGTTAAGAACTCCTCAATCACGAGCTCGGCCTAATATGATTTGACGATCATCTAAAGAAAAATTACTTCAAGAAGGGTTAGATCAAGGTTGAATTCCTGCGTTACTTTTACAGACAATCTCAAAAATTGTAACTTATACATCTCAAACTACAAGTCAATCGTCATTCCGAAGGCAAGCATTATTAAAGGGCCTCAAAGGGAGCAATGTACGAAGTAAATTACCAGTATATTCAACAACCTTAGGTACCTTCGCTGTCCATGGACAGCAACCAAATATTACTTCGGTTACATCTTCAAATGGAGATTATAATAGCGCAAAGAATATGTTCACCGAACAATCTAGATTTGACGCATATTGAACGAATTATGTAGCCTCTCAATCGTCATCCCCGAAGGGGATCACGTCCCCCGTAGGGGAATTAGAAGGGGCATCCCCTGACAAAGTATCTCCTTCGTGATGATCTCATCGAACTTGACATAGTACGGTATATACCCCTACCACTGAATCTACGTTTGATGTAACTTTTAATGTTATTCCGGTTGATTCTTTAGCAAGTAGCTCAAAACTTATTGCAGATTATATGGCAGATAAAATTGAACAGTCATCACCTATTCAGGGTCTTTTTAAAGAGGTTACAGAAGCTCTTGAACTTGCAAGTAACGATCAAAATAGTATTGAGTTAGATAATACTAAGTTGTCTTCTTCTTCCATTACTGGTTTTCGTATTTCTTGTTCAGGACGTCTTCAAAAAAATTCTCATTCAAAGCCTCAAGAAATGGCTGAATCTTTAACTGTAACTCGAGGTGTTCTTCCGTTGAACAGTTTTAAAGAAAACATTGAATTTACACAAACTTCTGCTACAAATGCATTTGGAACATGTGGAATTAAGGTGTGAATTAACCGGTCAACATAAAGTTATCCTTGCTCATCTCCTTTGGAGATAGGGGATGAAAGTTGCATAACCTCCGATTAACTAGTGCCTTCGGAAATCAACTTGGGACTCCGTATTTTCTGACAACTTGGTACTGGGTATATTATCAACTTCAGGTTGACAGGTTGCTGTTCATAGGGATATCCCCACAAGAGATAAGCTCGCGTTTTTAGCTCAATTGGATTAGAGCAATAGTTTTCGAAGCTATAGGTTACAGGTTCAAGTCCTGTAAAGCGCTACTCCGCAACATATATGAAATCTGAAGTTACCTTCATCCCTTATGGGGATAGACTTCGTATAGGTCATCCCCTTTGGGGATAAGTATTTAAAAATTGATTTCCGAAGGCATGTTGATATGTTGACCCGAAGGGGATGAAGTGCCTCATTAGCTCAATTGGCAGAGCGTTTGTTTTGTAAGCAAAAGGTTTTCAGTTCAACTCTGAAATGAGGCTAGTTATACCAGTCTTCATCCCCTATGGGAATAGGCCCGGGGGGCTAATAACTATGCCAATGACGAAGTGTTAACATATTACGTGATAGTTAGGAGGAGTAGCTTAATGGTAAAGCGTCGCACTGTCTATGCGAAGATTGAGGGTTCGAGTCCCTTCTCTTTCGTGCAGTTGTTGCCTTCGGAATATTAAGAGTATCCTCGAAGAGGATGAAGTTGCCAATGACGAAGGGTCCCCATATCATCCCCGAAGGGGATAACTAAAAAATTTGTAACAGGTGGCCATGTAGCATAACGATAATGCAAGGAATTGCAAATTCCTTGAAGACAGTTTGACTCTGTCCGTGGCTTTAATAATATAACTAGTTCATAGGGGTCTCCCCTCCGAGGATAACCTTGCCTTCGGAATTCGTCCAAAGGACAAGTTGACAATGAAGCGGCATAAAAAATAAGCACGACTAATGAAACAACTTAAATTACAGGTTAATAACAATGAAAAAAATTGTCCGAAGGAGGATTCTCTTCAGGATTTAAATAAATCTGTACATACTGATACTTTAGCACAGCAACATGAAGTTGCCAATGGAAGTACGATTAATAAATCAACAAGTATGTTACAATTTACAATTAAGCAATCATTGCAAGCACAACTTCAATTAGGACATTCTACTTCTGAATGAAACCCTTTAATGGCGTCCTTTTTACAAGGCCATAGAAACAACCATCATATTTTCGATATGTCAACAACTTGTTTACATTTAAAACGAGCTCTTCAGGTGCTTTCACAAAATGCATGTCAAGGTGGCCAAACCTTGTTTCTTGGTAAATCACCAAAAACGACTACAGGTAGCTCAAAAAAAACCAATCCCTATATGAGAATCTTAGAAACTGCGGCTGTAACATGTCATCAGCCTTATTTTAATGGAGATCTTCAATCATGAACTAGTGGTACGTTTACAAATTGAAATGAATATTTACATCATATGATTAGCTCCGTAGGAGCTGAAGGACAATTAGAAAAACAAAATGGGAAACCGTTTGAAACAGACCTTGAAGACCTATCTAAACCAGCTTATACCAATACTACATCACGGTACAAGTATGGTCCTGGTGCAATCGAACAAAATATGGGTGTAAATCTTAAATCTAATCCAACAGCTTCAGAACTTATAATGGGTAAACAATGATGTCCACCAAGCTTGCTATTTGCAATCGGTATTCAAGGACTAGAGCAACCATTACGAGAAGCTCATAAAATTGGTATTCCTATTATCGCTGTTGTGGATTCAAATTGTAATCCTAAGCTTATTTCCGGAGGAAATGAATATATTGACTATATTATTCCTGCAAATGATGACTCAGTTCGATCTTACGCATTCTTATGTTCTCTTGCAAGCAAAGCAATTAATGATGGTTGCCTTCGGAAAAAATAACTTTATTTACATTGCCTTCGGAATAGGTTGCTGCGCCTCTATTCAATCTAAGTTATCCTTGCCTTCGGAATACGAAACGAAGGGGATGAGTATTAAAATTCAATCGTCATCCCCTATGAGGATCTCCCCATGGGCAGCAACCTGAAGTTGCCAATGATTGCGCTAAATCACAGGTTAACGGCAACATACGTATAAAACATAAACACTTAAATACTACATTTAAATTATTGTTCAATAGATATTTTATACAGCAACATGTACGAAGTCTTAGGTTGTCAATGAAATAGTTAATTCCCCTAAGGGATCGTCCTACGGACAATTATTGATATGTCTTCGGAAATCAACTTGGGACTCGGTATATGTTGACGACTTAGGACTGAGTATATTATCAACTTGGGACTCCGTATATCACCCCCTATGGGGGTAAGCATAGTCATTAGCTTGCTTATCCCCGGAGGGGATGAATCACGGGTTGCTCTTCGGACATCAAATTCGATAGGATTATTGCAGAGATTTACTACTTCACTGGTAAATTCAAGTCATCTTCTTCGAGGATAACTTCATGTCGAGTTCTATTTTTTATCGGGGCGACTGAAGAGACTTGAACTCTTAACCTTCGCAATCACAACGCGACGCTCTAACCAATTGAGCTACAACCGCCATATATTATGTTATATCGTTACTTTCCGAAGGCAACTGCCCATAGGAGTATCTATGCCTTCGGGAATCAACTTCATGTTGACTCTTAGGGAATTTGTATCATTGGCATAGGCACTAGCTTGCCTTATCCCCGAAGGGGATGAACTCCGGGCAACTTTAGGTTGCTGTCCGAAGAACGATACCCCCAGACTAACTGAGTTAGCGAGTATATTATTAACTTTATTATCAACTTTAAGTTGACAGGTTGATGGATTATTCCATTCCCCCTCATCAGTAGATAACTACAAATAAGAAAAGTCATACAACATCTACAAAATGTCAGTATCACGCTGCCGCTTCAAACCCAAAATGGTGTTGTCGCGTAAAGTGACCTTTAATTAATCGAAGAAGACATACGAATAACATAACTGTTCCTACTTGTACATGAAGACCGTGGAATCCTGTAGCTAGAAAGAAAGTTGAACCATAAACTGAATCAGAAATATGGAAAGGACTTTCAACGTATTCTAGAGCTTGGAATCCTGTGAAAAATGCAGCAAGAACAACTGTAATTGTTAAACTTACAATTGCTTCTTTTCGGTATCCCGCAACGATAGCGTGGTGAGCTCAAGTTACAGAACATCCTGAAAGAAGTAAAATTAATGTGTTTAAAAGAGGTACTTCTCAAGGGTTAAAGGCTTGAATTCCTTGAGGAGGTCATGTGTTTCCAATTTGAATTGCTGGAACAATTGATGAGTGAAAGAACGCTCAAAAGAAAGCAAAGAAGAACATAATTTCCGATACAATGAACAGAACCATACCAATTCGGTGAGATTTCTGAACAGCAGTCGTATGAAGTCCTTCAAAAGTTGCTTCTCGAATTACATCTCGTCATCATGTAAACATTACAAATCACATCATAACTTGACCTAATGGAAGTGCATAGTTACCAATTTGGTAGCTGTGCATGAAACAAACAGCTCCTGTAGTAATACATAAAGCTGTTAAACCTGCAAATGCTGGTCATGGTGAAGGTGTTACAAGATGGTAAGGATGTGCCGGATAATGAGATCCGTAAATAGAAGTTGGAGCCGTTGGGTGGCTTGGAGTTGATTTAAATAAATTTAGCATTATTAAAAAGATTTTTTTTTGCCCAAAGGGCTATTTTGTTATAGAAAGCTAACCTACGGTGCTGAAGTTGGCAATGAATACCGATTAAAACAGCAACTTATACGAAGTCTCAAGTTGTTAATGAGTAATTCAGTGTGCATAGTCCGTTAAGGGGATAGTGTCTTCGGAAAACACTATCGGGTACCTTTTCACATCAAGGGAACTTTAGTTCATCCCTTACGGGTATAGACTGTCATCCCCTTGGGGGATAAGGTTAACTTTTATGCCGTCAACATGAAGTTGATAATATGGTTCATCTATTTCATCCCCTACGGGATCATCCCCTTCGGGGATAACTTCAGGTTGAGAGGTTGCTGTTCGAAGAACGATCATTGGCAACTTCATGTTGCTCTGTTTAGGATTCCCTTATGAGGATAAGGCAAGGATGACGATTATCCCCCTATGGGGGATGACTTGGTACTTCCAACACATACGAAGTTGCTAACTTAAGAGAAGGATATAGTGCCTTCGGAAATAGATAGCAACCTATACGAAGTCTCAAGTTGCCAATGATCATCATCCCCTTACGAGGGATAACTTGGGACTCCGTATATGTTGACAACTTGGGACTGGGTATGTTATCAACTTGAGATTGACAGGTTGCTGTCCGTAGGACGATCCCCGTAGGGAATTAATCTGCGGTTGGTACCGGGCATAAAATAATCATGATTACTGACAACTTATTTTTAATTGTAGCATTTACAGTGCTAACTGTCCTTCTTGGTGCAACCTCATCTGTGTTGCTAGTACCCGCTTGACGAAGCCAATTAGTTGAGCAAGGCTCAGCGCGTATGTCTTCTGCAGATAGCCAGTACTTCAAGTCTTTTATCTTATCACTTTCAGAAATTTGAAAACGAGTTCTCTTTTTAATTCCCGGACTTTTTGTAGGTCTTATTGCAATGCAAAGCATTGAAATCACTAACTTTAGCTTATCTTGAGTTCTTATTAATGTTGTAAAAGCATTAGCAATTATTGTTCCTCTTTTAATTGCAGTTGCTTACTTAACGCTTTTAGAGCGTAAAGTAATGGCTTCAATGCAACGTCGAAAAGGGCCTAATGTTGTAGGTCTATATGGTCTTCTTCAACCTCTTGCAGATGGATTAAAACTTTTTTTAAAAGAAACAATTATTCCCGCAAGCGCGCATAAAGGTATCTTTATTTTATCTCCTATTTTAACATTCTTCTTAGCCGTAATGGGTTGAGCAGTTATTCCTTTTGGAGAGGGTATGGTATATGCCGATATTAACGTAGGTATTTTATATATGTTTGCTGTAGGTGGATTAGGAGTATACGGGGTTATCTGTTCTGGATGATCAAGTAACACGAAATATTCATTTATTGGTGCTTTACGATCTGCAGCGCAAATGATTTCTTATGAGCTTGGTATGGGATTTATTCTTCTTCTTATCTTTTTAATGGTAGGAAGTCTAAACCTAACGGATATTGTTCTTGCTCAACAAAAAGTTTGATTCTTTATTCCTTTATTCCCTGCAGCTATGATTTGACTTGTATGTATTCTTGCCGAAACTAATCGAGCCCCTTTTGATTTACCAGAAGCGGAAGCAGAACTAGTTGCAGGATATTTTACAGAGTATTCAGCCATGGGATTCGCACTTTTTTTCTTAGGTGAATATTCAAATATGATTCTTATGTCTGCATTAACTATTATTCTCTTCTTCGGAGGTTGAATGGGTCCATTTTTACCTGGATTTATTTGAATGGGATTTAAGATCGTATGTGTTCTTTTCGGATTCATTTGAGTTCGAGCTGCATTTCCACGATATCGTTTTGACCAGCTTCTTGCTCTTGGATGAAAATGTTTTTTACCTTTCTTATTAGGGTATTACATGTTCGTTGCAGGCCTTCTATACGCTCTTGATTGATTACCAAATTAAGTCAACATATCAACATGCCTTCGGAAATCCCCAGCAACCTATACGAAGTCTCAAGTTGCCAATGAAGGGGATAAGACAAGCTAGTGGCTATGCCCAAGTTAATAATAACTTGCGATCTAGCCCGATGTGGATGTTACCATTATTTATATTTTAATACTACTTTTAATTATAGCACATCAGTTATTAGAAGTTAGTTAGGCCAAGGAGCAATCCCCATAGAGAATTCCCCGTAGGGTATGCTTAAAGATCATCCCCTTCGGGGATAATGATCCCCCGTAGGGGAAGTAGGCTTCGTATATGTTATCCCCGAAGGGGATGACTTCTATATATATTCCTATTTCTTTTTAATTTCTTTTCGTTTTACAAATTCATTTTGATAAATTTCTCCACTTTCTGTTTCAAAACGATCACAAAGGTAAATACCCGACCCCTTGTAAGGATCAGGGCGCTTATATGATTTAATTTCTGAAGCAACATCTTTTAAAAGTTTTCAATTTGAACTAGTAAGAAGTAAGGGTTGGCTACTCGCTTGTTGTTGTTGGTCAGTTGGGCAATAAATCGTTACTTCCGCAGGAATAGGGTAGGCTGTAATTGCAGATTTACCAACTTTAAGAATTAAAAGCTTTAGAGCACCAGATGAGTTTGAGTCGCTTGATGAATTAGTTGATCCCTCAGGTAGTGTGTGGATATATTTAGATTCAAAGTCTAGCGGAAGGTCTTTGATCTGCTTAGTCAAAACATAAGCTCGAAAACCAATTCCAACAAACCTTAAATTTACGAAAAATAGAGACGATTTCATAGCTTAATTTTATGCTATCTTCAGCATTTTTCATTGGCAACTTTAGGTTGCTATCCCCCTATAGGGGATGAGTCGGTAATATAATCTATAGATCAGTAACCTAAATCCCCTACGGGGGATACCCGGGGTTCATCCCCTTCGGGGATAAGGCAAGCTAATGACTATGCCAATGAACCGCAGGCCATAGTCCCCTACAGGGACACAAGGGAGGCAGGATTTGAACCCGCGACTTACAGCTTTGAAGGCTGTCGCTCTACCACTGAACTACTCCCTCTTTTAGTATTCCCTCTAAGGGTCGTTGACTTCGGAATACGTACAGCAACCTATCAACTTGACACTGCGCACATGTTATATCCCCATAGGGGATGAACGAAGGGGATGATGAACTTTATGCCTTCGGAAATCAACTTCAAGTTGACAGGTTGCTGTCCGAATCACCCCCTACGGGGGTAACGACTCTTCATAGGGAGTTTTATGTTGATGTGTTGTTATTATCCCCTTCGTTCATCCCCTATGGGGATACCCCTATAAGCAAGGATGAATTGTCCGAAGGACGATAGCGTTACGCGCAATTCCCCTACGGGGGATCCTCTTAGAATTATTTTTTTTTAATCACTTTGTGAACTGTTGCTTTTCGCGTTGATGAAAACTCGCCAAACCTATGCCCCACCATTTCTTCAGCGATAGTAAGCGGCACAAATGTTTTTCCGTTATGTACTTCAAAAGACATTCCAATAAATTGAGGTACAATTTTGAATGCTCGACTTACAACTTTATACCGTTTTTGTCTTAATAAAGCTCAACGGTCATAAAAAGAAAGATCCCCTTCAATATTTTCAACATCTAATTCTCATTTGTTTGATTTAGGTGTTTCGCCATGAGCTAATTGATGTAAAGTGGCGTATTGTTCTAATTTTTCCATTAATTCAATTAATAATCGTTCATTCAAGTTAGTCTTTTCAAGAGTCGTATGTTGGTTCATTTATTCGTTTTATGCCCAGCAACAAATACGAAGTGCAACTTGAAGTTATCCCCGAAGGGGATGACGAAGGCAATACTATTGGTCTCCCATAGGGGATGAGCATAGTCATTAGCTTGCTTATCCTTGGTTGTAAACAAAATCCCTATAGGGGATGAACCACGGGCGTGCCGAAGGCGCTAACGCCTAAATAGTCCCCCGTAGGGGAAGTCTTCATGTTACATATAGGCTGATTAGATGCATAAAAACAATAAACAACCTATGAAACTACGACTTCTTAAATCCCCCAACCCTATTTTACACTTAGTCGATCACGCGGTTAGCTACCCAACTCCTTCAAACATTTCTTATCTTTGAAACTTTGGGTCTCTAGCAGCGGTTTGTCTAATTATTCAGTTAATTACAGGTATTTTTCTTGCAATGCACTATGCAGCTAACACTGAATACGCATTTGCTTCTGTAGAGCATATTATGCGAGATGTTCCTTATGGATGACTTTTACGATATACTCACGCAAATGGTGGTTCAATGTTTTTCATTGTAGTATATGCTCATGTATTCCGAGGACTTTATTATGGATCATACCGATCTCCACGAGTTGTCGTTTGACTAATTGGTGTAGGTATTATGCTAGCAATGATGGCAACAGCTTTCTTAGGATACGTACTTCCTTGAGGACAAATGAGTTTTTGAGGAGCTACAGTAATTACTAACTTATTCTCAGCTTTCCCTTATGTAGGGCCTACAGTTGTAGAATGAATGTGAGGAGGTTTTTCTGTTGATAATGCAACATTAAACCGATTCTTTAGTCTTCATTACCTTCTTCCGTTTGTAATTGCTGCTTTAACAGCTCTTCATATTACAGCTCTTCACCAACATGGATCAAGTAACCCATTAGGAACAATTTCAAACACAGATAAAATTTCATTTGATCCTTACTTCACAGCAAAAGATCTATTTGGAACAATTGTATTTGTAATGTTCTTTTCATTTTGAGTATATTTCGCTCCAAACTACCTAGGTCACCCTGATAACTATATCGAGGCAGACCCAATGGTAACTCCGGCACATATTGTACCTGAGTGATATTTTTTATGTTATTATGCAATTCTTCGAGCCATCCCAGACAAACTACTGGGAGTATTAGCTTTATTTGCATCAATTCTTGTACTTGCTGTTCTTCCATTTATTACAGCTTCAACCGTTCAAAGTTCAGCTTTCCGACCTCTATATCGAGTTTGTGTTTGACTATTTGCGGTAGATTGACTTCTTCTTACATGATTAGGAGGATGTCCTGTTGAAGATCCTTATGTTACAATGTCTCAAATTGCAGGAGCACTGTATTTTGCTTTCTTCTTAATTATTTTACCGTTTTTATCACGTGTAGAGTATTGATTAATTCCAGTTCCTACTACAAACGGTAAGAACTAATTCCCTTCGGGGATGACGATTAGAGCATTAAGTCTTCCATTCCTTCAGGATAAGTTAATAAGTTGACGAAAAAAATCCCCCATAGAGGAACTCCCTACGGAGATCGTCCTACGAACAGCAACCTGAAGTTATCCCCGAAGGGAATGATGATTGATTTAGTAACCTGGTAGTCTTCGGTAGCTTAATGGTAAAGCAGTGCTCTGTTAAAGCAACGATTTGTGGGTTCAAGTCCCACCCGAAGAGCATTTTCATTGCCAACTTGTCCTTTGGACGAATTCCGAAGGCAAGGTTACTGTAATTATTAAAAAATATTTATATAGTTTAAAAGTAAATATTAAGTGTGAAATTAGATTAGTGCCTTCGGAAAGGGTTTAAGCTCATAGGGGTCCCCCCTTTAAGGATAACTTCAGGTTGACAGGTTGCTTTTCGTACTAACTTGATTGGACCCGATAGGCTTGCTATCCCCATAGGGAATGAAGATGAAAAGGGACAAGTATTTAACCGCTAGCGTTTCACCCCCGTAGGGGGTAGTCACTCGATTAATTTTTCGGATAAGACCCCTGGAGGAATTGAACCTCTTGGCGTCCATCCAATCGTTTTACGCCATCGGTTTAGAAGACCGGTATTGGGTCAGGGGACACATATAATCTTCATCCCCTATCTCCAAAGGAGATGAGCAAGGATATAACGCCAAACTTACCACCCCCTACGGAGATAACATTTCATTGGCAATTTGTCCTTATAGGGGTCTAGGGGTCTCCCCATAGGGGATGAACGAATTTTTTAAGAAACGAAGGCAAGGTTGCTCTTCATCTTTAGATAAGCCTGATTATTTGGGTCTGGCAAATACAATTTTAGTTGAAATGCCTAACTGAGATGAAATTTTAGAAAAGACTTGACGTACAATCGAAACATCTACTTGAGGCCCAACTTCAAATAAAATTTGACCTGCACGAATTGGGCAGACTCACGCATGACGCTCTCCTTTTCCTTTTCCCATTCGGTGACCTTGATCTTGTTTATAAAGTGGTTTATAAGGAAAAGCTCGAATTCAAACAGGAGCTTCTCGCTTAATAGCCCGTCTTAAAAGACGACGGCACGTTTCAAGTTGTTGCAGACTAATCATAAATTGATCATTTGCTTGAAGACCATAAAAACCAAAAGATACAGATGCGCCTTTCTTTGCAAGAGTTGAACCTAAATAATTTTTTTGATATTTACGGTATTTTATATTTCGTGGTGATTTAATCATTAAAAGATAATTTTATTTTTTTGTTATTCGCATCGAGGATGTTAGTCTATATCCAGCAACATATACGAAGTCTCAGATCATCCCCTAAGGGGATAATAATGAAGTCTAAATGAATATATAGACCGTAGCAGTCACGAATATAAGTTTTATGCAGGAGCTATATTCAAACCAAAACCAATATCCCCTTCGTTTCATCCCCTTCGGGGATAAGGATGATCCACATGAAGTTAATAATAAGCTTCAATTTTTAAAACAGCAACCTAAAGTTGCCAATGAAAATTATTAAGATATGTATTAACTACATATATAAATGTTGGTAATATATTTTAATCGTCATCCTTGCTTATAGGGGTATCCCCACAGGGGATGAACGAAGGGGATAATATCCCCGTAGGGAATTAAATGTCTTGAGATGGATTTGAACCATCGACCTATTGATTTTCAGTCAATCGCTCTACCCCTGAGCTACCAAGACTTTTTCATCCTCTATGGGTCTAAGTAATAACTTTAATCTATAAAATTGTCTTCCATTATTCCCATAGGAGATGATTGAGCTATTCTCTTTGCCTATAGGGGTATCCCCATAGGGGATGAATAGACCACATAATTTTATGCGTCAGGCTGTAGCTCACCTTTGACCGAAGAGGGGTTAACTATTTAGTCAGTAAACTTTAATTCTCTTATGGGGATCGTCCTTTGGACAGCAACCTGTCAACCTGAAGTTATCCCCTTCGTTCATCCCCTATGGGGATACCCCTA
>Ga0209302_10000613_pt1 | contig 20711 bp, 20 predicted proteins | sample ArcOceMetagenome_2_FD_187445 | JGI IMG/M metagenome (GOLD analysis project Ga0209302, IMG submission 187445) | Marine eukaryotic phytoplankton communities from Arctic Ocean - Arctic Ocean ARC135M Metagenome (SPAdes) (version 2) | ecosystem: Environmental > Aquatic > Marine > Oceanic | place... | reverse complement strand
CTTCACACACGTCCCTCACAAACACGAAATGGCGTTGGGCGTTCCCGTCGCCGTGGATCTCACAAGGTTCTCCCCTGAACATTTTACCCAAAAAGATAGGAATCAATTTGTCAGGATATTGACGAGGACCATACACGTTGTTTCCGCGCGCAATCACGTATTCGAGGCCATAAGAATGTCCATATGCACGAACGAGCATTTCTGCTCCACATTTCGTGGCAGCATAAGGGTTTGTCGGATTCATGATAGCTGTTTCGGTAACGTTATTGAATACTTGGCCGTACACTTCATCGGTGGACATGTGGACGAAGCGTTTGCATCGACCGTATTTGCAGACGGCTTCTAGTAAGTTGTGGGTACCTACAACGTTGTCCTGAGAAAAATGAACGGAATTGCGAAAGGATAAATCTACGTGGGTTTGTGCAGCAAGGTGGTACACGTACTGGACATTGTGTTCTATGAGAATTTTTAAAATGTCGGCATCTCTCAAATTTTTTTGAATAAAGACGTACTCTGATTCGTCCGGAATATCGGGCGTGCGACTGTTATAGGACATACAATCTAAATTAATGACGCGCGCGCCCTTTGAAAGCAAATGATGTACAAGATTAGAGCCGATAAAACCGCAACCACCTGTGACAAGAATAGACATTTGATAGTAATACACTTAGTAATTATAATGATTTTTTGTATAATTTATTTTGGATTTAAGCAATCAATTTTAATATTTTTAATTTTACGAAACCATCCGCTTCCATTATCAATACGATTAAATTCTTCAACATGGCAATGTACCACGAATAATTCCACAATAAGAAGAACCACATTCTTTATAATCCGTTTTTGCCTCTAACATAATTTCAAGGTCGGTTTCAGTTTTAAGAGACAAATTATCTTGCAAAATGGACGCCCACAATCTCTCTGTAAAACAAGCGTTGGCAGAGTGGTGTCCTCCTTGGCCAAGATGATATTCTAATTGAGTCCAAATTTTAGTTCTCTTTATTTTGGCACCCAGCGCAGCAAAATTACCACCATAACAAACGGGTGTATATACAGATGAATATTTAAAGCCTAATGCGTTTGTAAACAACCTTAATGAATCAAAATCACCCGGCGCATCGGCCCCACGATAACCTTTTCGCGTGTATGACATAAGGGTTTTTACGTCGTGAAATATAGAAAAATCACCGCTTGGGATTTGAAAACACGCGAAGCCGTTCGTATTGGTTATTTTTACCATATCTTCAAATGAACGCGGCATTTTTAAATTGTTCGTTTGATGAATGTTGTTGTTATCTTTTAGAAAGAATACGATGTCGTTGTCATTCAATTTATTGGCGTTTCGAGCATTCCACCATGCATACGTATGGTCACAACCTCCATAGTTATCCAATTCAATTACATTGGCTTTTTTTGGCCACATTCTTGTTTGTTTGCATTTGTTCACGATTGTAATAGAATAAAATTTGTCCATGTCTGTCCATTGCTCCAACCACGACGCATCTCCTTTACAATACGCAACGACTAAAAATAAACGCCCATGTTCGACGTTTGAACATTTTCCAGAACAACCACCTTTAAATATGTTGTTCATTTGTGGGACATGCAGACATTTTGTACCCTTCGGTTGGTCGATACGAGGGATGGGTGGCGCAAGTTGTGGCAAATTCCCTTGAAACCGGTATTTTTTGGACAACATGGTCTCTTCGCCCTTCAAAGCTTTGTGAAAGATGATAATGTTCTGGCCAAACTCGACAGACACCACATTTCCATAAATCTCAGGCTTTTCGTCCGTCAGTTTGCTGTGGCCGTTTGTGAACTCGCGATTGACTGATTCAACTAAACCCTTCCATATTTCCACGACGTTTGGCTGATTCTGTAAACTATAGCCATAAATGTTGGTTGTCGGTTTCCACCAATTCGTTTCAATGTCTTCAACAATGTACATCCCGCCCGGTTTCACCGCTGGCCACAGTGTCTCAAAGGAAACGAGCTGATGTTTTGGTACATGTGACCCGTCATCAATGATCACATCGAAATTTCCACCAGACTCTTTCATAAAATGATTTAAGAATTTGACGTCACTCTGGTCACCCTTGTAAATAGTGCAACCCGTTTTCGAATTCACTTTGGTTGCCGCATTCGAATCACACTCTTGAGAGGGTGTCTTCTGAAAATTGCCATAGCCAATACCGTAGACATGTTCAGCTTCTGAAAAGTATTGTTGCCACATTTTCATGGAACGTCCCTTTTCAACCCCAATTTCTAATAGACGTACGGAACTTTTCCTGATAGCTTTGAATATGCGTTCGTAGTATCTAGTGTAGCCGTGATATCCGCGTCCATTGCCGACGCGTGCTTTGTCGGAACCGGATGCCCCTGCTAAAGATTCTAGCGATATCTGTGCAGCCAGACGTCTACGTGGCAAATTCCCTTGAAACCGGTATTTTTTGGACAACATGGTCTCTTCGCCCTTCAAAGCTTTGTGAAAGATGATAATGTTCTGGCCAAACTCGACAGACACCACATTTCCATAAATCTCAGGCTTTTCGTCCGTCAGTTTGCTGTGGCCGTTTGTGAACTCGCGATTGACTGATTCAACTAAACCCTTCCATATTTCCACGACGTTTGGCTGATTCTGTAAACTATAGCCATAAATGTTGGTTGTCGGTTTCCACCAATTCGTTTCAATGTCTTCAACAATGTACATCCCGCCCGGTTTCACCGCTGGCCACAGTGTCTCAAAGGAAACGAGCTGATGTTTTGGTACATGTGACCCGTCATCAATGATCACATCGAAATTTCCACCAGACTCTTTCATAAAATGATTTAAGAATTTGACGTCACTCTGGTCACCCTTGTAAATAGTGCAACCCGTTTTCGAATTCACTTTGGTTGCCGCATTCGAATCACACTCTTGAGAGGGTGTCTTCTGAAAATTGCCATAGCCAATACCGTAGACATGTTCAGCTTCTGAAAAGTATTGTTGCCACATTTTCATGGAACGTCCCTTTTCAACCCCAATTTCTAATAGACGTACGGAACTTTTCCTGATAGCTTTGAATATGCGTTCGTAGTATCTAGTGTAGCCGTGATATCCGCGTCCATTGCCGACGCGTGCTTTGTCGGAACCGGATGCCCCTGCTAAAGATTCTAGGTTATTATCATAGGTAGAAGTTCTTACTTGTATTTCTGAACGTTTTTTTGAAATAGGATCTGTGTCGCTGGAAGCGTGACGACATGCTTCACCGTCTGTAGACCCTTGGCGTTCTCCATTATCTTTACGAAGTATTAATGGCGCAATTGTTGGGCATGAATAGGCCCAATTGTTTGTCAACCCTCTCATTGTACGAGCAATGGTCACGCCATTTGAAAATGACGATGCCAATGTACCAACAAATTGTTGTGCTTTGAGGGCTGACCATAAATCCAGGAATGCGTTATCGACATACGAGATTGCAGCCAATGATGCGCGACACTCTTCTCCACGAGTGCTCTTATGATAAACTGACGGGGCTGGCCACTTTATTTCAAGCGGATGTTTGCCAGAGCCAATAGCAAATTGTGGCGCTGGTTCACCAAATATTAATAGTATTGGCTCGACCGTTCCTAAATTGCGTACGGCGACTGCTATCTCTTTAGGAGTGTAACATGTCTTTTCACCGTCTTTACGCCGTTCCCGCTGAGTGCAATATGGATACCAATCATTCTCAATGCGCGCATGTACAGCAGTGTATTTGCCTTTGACAGCAATACACTGATCGTATATTGTGGTCAATCTAGGAGGGAGTGTCATGGACTGGTAAAACCATTCAACGTATGGACCATTATCTACCATCTTTCTCTCTTTGTATTTTTGTATACTCATCCTTTTAGTTAAGGCAGTATTCGCACTAACCAATGTACAGCCATTGCTCTTTGCCAATTGTATTAGACGTTGAATTGCTGCATGATCGAATATTTCCAGGCTGTCCCGCCATCCACCGCCAATGTCCAAATCTTTTGGAAGTATCACAACGTCATTCGAATTCGCCAATTTACAACCACTTACAATTTGGCCCACTGTAAACATAATATTGTTATTCAAACAACAATTTTCTTTAAATTCACTGTTCCCGTCATATTGAAGAGCACGGCGTGTCTTAAAAGTATGACGTGGTTTGCAATCATTCTTGATTTCACCCGTAGCACGCACCCTATGAAAGCATATGGGCTTAAACTCAACGGGGACATTACGCATCAAATATTTTACAAACGTTTCCGCGTGCATATCATAGATATTTTGACGTTTGCTGCGAATAGCTAATTTTTCAAAGCGGTTCGTCGCCCATTGGCTAGCCCATTTATAGAGACCATAGAAAGCACGGTCGTTAACGCCACCAGAAGGAAGGAAATCTGGAATAACAGCGTCACTGTCACTAATATCAATGGGGGTCATGTATAAAACGTCTAATCTGAAAAGCCCGATACGCTCATACTTAATTGGCATCGAATCCCACACTCTTTGTATAGAATACCATTGCTTAAGACTATTGTCCATACTATAGGGAAAAGCACCATGTTTTTGCACGTAGTTTTTGTGATAATAGTCCAAATCTATTGCTTTTGAAAAACTATCTATGGTGTCGAGCTGAACGTTGTTTGTCATTGAATACACTTCAAGTGGATTCACAGCCGTGTGGTCTTCGTTGTTGCGCGGATTCGTAATACTATTTACATCGTACGTGTGTGCGTAGACATCACAGTCTGGATTGATATTCAGGATATACTTTTGAATAGACGGAAAGACAATATCGTTAAAGTGTTTGGCAAGACCAAAGAATAGAAGAGCGCATTTATTGGCTACTGTTTTTGCGGCTTTGACATGATCTTTGGGATTCTTATTTTCACAGGCCCCCAATTCTTGCATAATCTTTATTCTTTCATGCCCGGGAGAGCCAGTCACATGCGCAAGCCAATCACCCTTCTGCCAAACGGATTCTTTAGGATCTGTTTTGAAAAAAGAGACACCCCTCCTGAAAAAACTATTCATAATACGTTGCGATACAACTGTAACATGAGGCCCACTTTCAAATTCGGACTGGCTAGGATCTTTTATTTCACCACCTTTGACCAACAGCTGAGTTAATACGGGCTGGTCCACAAGCGCTTTACCCAGATATTTGCTCGATCTGGAACGTGTAGCACTCTTCATTTTTTTCAAAATCTCACGAGTCCATTCACTGTTTTTAAATATAATTACACCGGAATTAATGGGGACATTCATTCGTTTCCATTGCGCATCTCGCGCAATTATTATGTCAGTTTTATATTTTTCATAAATGTCCTCAATACGAACATTGTCATTGGTAATCGCGATATCACAATCCAAAAGTAAGGTTATATCATAGTCAAGATGTTCCAGTACTTCGTGATATTTTTGAAATTTCGGATGATTAACCACCGAAACTTTATTTTTTACCACTTCTAAACCGTATCCATGTTTATTGGCGTATTTCCGAATAGAATTTACACCACAATCGCACCATTCATTAGGTTTAGTATGTAAAGTCACAATACCCACCGTTAAGCTTGGCTCTGGCACAAAAGTTTCAATATCTTTATCGAAACTATTGTCTGATGGCAAGTCAATCTTCCGGGTCACCGTTTTGATGGTCACTTCCCTTAAAGGTTCTGGTCTCTGCACTTCCTTCACCGTTTCATTCATGGGCGCAACAGAACGAAGATTTGGCGTTAAAGTTGTATTATCGTCAAGCCAGTACACGCGCCCATGCCAGATCTCTTTGATCTTTTGCCGAGACGGCGGATGATGTCGAGCAGCCACCAACAAAATGATACAAATACACGCACCAAACATAACCATATAACTAGGCAAATCTTTGTGAGGCATTTCATTTACAATAACGATAGTTTATATATCTTTATTTATATTTAGTACTGGATTCTTCCTCTTTGGCGGCTTCCTCTAATTTTTCAGTAATATGTTCAAACGCTTTCTTCGCTTTATGTCCCAATACAATACATTCCTCATAGGTCGGCGGTTTCCAGGGAGATTCTATCTTGGGGTCGATCGTTCGCGCGGCAGTCCATCCAGCAGCCATACCCACTAAAAATTTAAACATCTTTGTCAAAAAAAGGGGGCCAGAAATAGTGTCAAAAACTATCTTGCGGCGATGATACGCTTTTGGGCGACAAGCCGGACCTTTTCAACGATCCGCGATGCACAGGTCGCACACACAAGCTCATGTCCCGGCAAAAAATAGACGTCCGCCGAACACTGATAACAACGATACTTGTAGGAACTTGTCATCTGAGTCGGAATTTGGATCACCTTTCGCTTTCGACGTCTTGTTTTTGGGACCTCCTTTTGTGGAATACGTAAGGAATATGACGGGTCCATTTATCTTGTATAATAATAAGGTCATCACTTAAATATATAATATGAGTAGAATATATTCATTGTCGGATCAAGGATTATTTATGCCCGAACAAGGCACCCAAGAATGGCTCGACGGACGAAAGGGCAGAATTACCGGCAGCAAACCCGGAGATCTCTATTTCAACTTTAAACAAGAATCGGATTGGGACCAAATTCTCGAAAAATGGTTTGGGGATGCCGTTGAAAATTTTGACGCCGTTGCGCGCAGTAGAATGGCATGGGGCTCAAAACATGAAGATACGGCTGTTCGAGTCATCGTAGACAGTATACCCGGTGCGCACTTTTTCGAATGTCCCCAGATCCCTATCAACGAGATCTATGCTTCGAGTCCGGACGGTGCGATCATTGTGCTCGAGTCTGGCTCTGAAGAGCGCGTTTCCAAAGAGAATTTGCGCCAAGAAGATGTGGCATGGCACGCCAACGTTGAAATCAAATGTCCTGGAGGTGGTATAGGTAAGACATATGAAGAAATGCGCACAGTTGTTCAAAAAAAGTGGAAAACGCCCGCCGCGTATTATATGATCCAGATCCATATGGAAATGGCCGCTCAGAAAACGCAGGAGACGCTTTTCGTGGTTTGGACGCCATTGCTGACACGTATGTGGCGTGTCCCGTTTAATAGATCGTTCTGGAATTTATGTTTGGAAGTGTTGGAGAATTTCCGGCTGAAAAATGTGCCATTTGATGTTATGCAGTCGAAAGTAAATAAACTTAAACGTCGGTGCTATGGAGTGGCCAACTTTCCGATCTGGAAAGAAGTTCATCACGAATTTGAGGAAGATAGTATTTAACTTTCACTATCTTTAAGAATGTCCGTGATTGAAAACATGCCCGAGATCCTACGCCGGTGTCTCCGCGATGATCCGGACGTGTTATTCGTGGTTGGTAGACCAAAAGATGGCAATGTGATCTGTTATACAGTGGAAAATGAGACTATTGTGCCGTATTGGCGCCTGGAAAATGGTGAAAAAATGGAAACGTCTTATTTTGAGAAATTAGTTCTCGCTGTAGAAAAGAACGACGGACAATTTAATATAATTGGGTTGCCGGCAATCCGCTTTACTTTGACCGCCAGCGGTGTCCACCACGCGGACAAGACCATTGCATTTGTGTTTTTGGGACAACCAAAACGTTTTTTTAGCCCTTCGCCTTCGTATATTATAATCAAATACACGAATAAGAGTACTCAAAAAATAAATCTCTAATTTTTAAAACTAAGATAAACATATGTTTTTTTGTATTTAAGTATCAATATAAAGGCCAGAACATGTTTTTCGTTCGCCAAAAAACGAACCAGTGTGGCTTACATGCCATTCAAAACATGTTCAAAAGCGCTAAAATTACAAACCAAGATATGCACGATACTTGCACAGATATCCACGATAAAACCGGAGATCATATACACAATCATGAATCGTTTGGCGGTGATTGGAGTGTAGAGGCAGTCCTCCAAACGTTGGTGCGCCATGGTTATACAGTAGAGTCGGCCATCTCTTCCAAAAATGATCGCGAATGGGTCGGGCCTCCCATTCCAGAGTTATTACAGGACAATGACTTTCGCGGAATGATTGTACACCAACCCATGAATAGACACTTTACATGTCTACGACCTGAAGAAAAAGACGGCGAACAAGATCTTTATTACATTGATTCGCAATCGGGAGGCCCTAGAAAGATTTCGCCAAATTTGGCGTCTCGACGATGTTTGGCGGCTGCATATGCTTGGGAGCCGTATATTGTAAAGGGGCCAGAAATGGAGTATGTCGAGCCAATCCAATTGGCCTTGCCCTCAGGCTGCGAGGACGGCGGAATTAGAGAAAGTAAACGGGTGAAAAGACCTTCACAAGATTTCATGCAGGCGTGGCACTCTTTATCTGCTCGTTCTTCTGCCAAATCCACAGAAAGCACAGGACCAGCAGAAAAAGCACGCGATAATCCATTGGTGGCTGCTGGTGTAATCCCTGCGGATGACGACACGTAGGACATACCGGTACCATATGTTCACAGTAAAATTGTTTTCTTTTCGACCATTGTTTCCAACACTCTTTGCATAAAAAATGGTTACATTCTAAAGTTATTTTAGCCCGACGATTCTGATAACATATCGGACACTCAAATAAGGGCATTCCATAATCAAGAAATATAACCTTAAATACAGATGAATTAGGTCAGTCTTTATTGGTTGAGGATCTTCGCCGATATGTACCTATATATAGTTGTGTCTTTGTATCTGAAATGTTTAGTCAATATTCTTCCAAAGTACCAGCGCCTCCTCTCGAAATTGTCCAAGTCAACTGTGAAAAGACCGGCACCATTTGGTACAAAAAGGGTGTGGAAATAGCATGGACAAAAGAAGCCCTGATGACCCCACAAAAAACATCAAAAGACCAGTATAAAAGATAATATACACACAACAAAATGTTTAAATGTACACTGGCCCTTATCGGTCTTATTGGTACAACAGCTGAAATAGAGACTCCTATAAAATTGACGAGATCTTATCGTCAACAATTTGACGATATTGATACCCTTTTAGGTCGCCTAACGCATGATATAAAGAAATACTACTGTGAAGAACATTCCAGACAGGGTAATAATGGCTCTGGCGAGGGACTGAAGCCCAAATTCTTAGAACAACATCTATTCCCATTACAGTACGCTCGTAATATTCCGTTCAGACCCGAAGATTCGACACAAGCTTCTTTAAAGACTGCGAATGGTACCATATGGAAAGCAGGTAAAGAAGAGTCAACGCTTAAGCATTCCGACGATAATACATTTAATACATGGTTATCTGGTCAAGTAGACGACGACGATGAGCAGGGTATTACCGCTACTGATCTCGAAAATGGAATTTTGTCAGATATTTATTATAGTGTGTTTACACACGAGATTGAAATGGATGAATTCGGCAATGGAGAAAAGGCTTGGAATGCCAAAGCAGATTGTGTTAGCTGGGACCCCAACATATGTCAACATTTCCCTACTATACAATTGGCGTTGTATTTTGACACTGCTGTTCCGGAAAAGATCACATTTAAGCCTAAAGATGCGGCAACATTTGTGTTTTGGACCCCGACGGCAGATTCATGCCGTGACGAAGAAAAAAAATAAATCCTTAGAATAAACCAAAAATAATGTATTTCCTTTTTCATGAATGATATTAGTATGAAACATTTGCCTCTATTACTGTTCTATCTTTTGTTGGGCTTTTGTTTCCAATTTCCGTCCGTCGCCATGCGATTTTGGATGATGGATGACGTCAAGGTAACACCCGCGCAAATGGCGGCAATCTTTGGCGTGACAGCCATTCCATGGTGTATGAAGCCCGTGTATGGTTTCATTTCCGATTCCTATCCGATTGGCGGTCTTCGGAGGCGTCCTTATATGGTGATAATGTCATTTGTTTGTTGTTTCATGTGGATCATTTTACCGTTTGTGCCTCATGACGAGTTTACGATTACATTAGTGATGACTGTTTCCTCTGCAGGTCTCTGTTTCACGGATGTGATGGCGGATTCATTGTTGGTGGAGGTTGCCCGTACTGAAAAAGAAGAGGATAAGGGTATTATTCAATCACATGCGTGGATAATGCGTTTTACCGGTGGACTTTTGGCTTCTGGACTGGGCGCCCTGGCGTATGATTGGTTAGGATCTGTGCAAGTATTTTTATTAAATTCTATGGTTCCCCTGTGCATTGCTTATGTGTCTTTGTGTATTCCAGACAGTCCAAGCAATACTCGTACAGATTGGCGCGAAACGAGTGCCAAGATGTGGACGGCTGTTCGCATGCCGGCCATTTACAAGCCAGCTTTGTTTATTTTTATGATTTGTGCGACGCCTGGCTATGGACAAGCCATGACATTTTTTTACGAACGCGAACTCAAATTCACACCGAACGAGTTTGGTGCTTTGGATGTCATGGGATACATTGTAGCAATCACCGGTACATATGCTTACAAGAAATGGCTTCGAGAGGTGTCCTTTCCAAAGATATTTGGTTGGGCTCTTTTCTGGGCATTTCTTCTGGAAAATACGCTCTTGCTCTTGGTCTTGCATGTAAATCGTTCCATGGGCATTCCCGATTTCGTGTTTGCGGCCATGGAAAGAGTGGTTATTACGTTAGTGGGACAGTTTATCTCGATGCCTATGGTGGTCCTTGGCGCACGCGTGTGTCCTGTAGGCGTTGAAGGGACGTTGTACGCTTTATTGATGTCGATAACGAATTTTGGAGATGTGATCTCTTCAGAGTGGGGTTCTTTATTCACGACTATGTTTGGCGTGACAGGCACCAATTTCGCAAATTTGTGGAAGTTGATGCTATTGTGCAATTTTTTTGATCTTATTCCACTGGCCTGTTTGAAATTAGTATCGGGCGTTTCAGAGCCAAAACGCGAAGTTGTGTCATCGTCTATATAGGAGTCAGAGGACAAGGAACGACACATGCCTCCAAAAAAAAGACAAAAAAGGTCACCACCAGAAATTGAAAACTATGAAAGACTATCCTTTCTTGCTAGAGAAATGTCAAAATTCAAAAAACAAAAATTTCAATACAATATGTTACTTAAACAAATTTATGAACTCATTTCCAAACAAAGAGATTCTGCAGAATTCTCAGAAGAAACAAGTCAAACATTGCGGAAAGATGTCATTGCCTGGTTATCTGACATTGAACAAGCAAAAAAACAGTCGTCTGACATTAGAGATAAAGCACTCAAAACATTGAAAACGCTCGCCAGCTTAGACGACGATGCATTGAAGGGGGCGGCGCTCATGTTGACAGAAGAGGAGACACGATTAGCCGCGATAGAAGGTCTCGAATCCAGGTGGCAACGTATTGTACGCTATAAAAATAGCCCAATTGGCATTGAAAAACACACACAAGAATGGTTTACACGTTTTTATCGTCAATTTCAAAAAACTTCCACGTCTATAGAAGATTTGTCTTCTAAAATAAAAGAGATTCTAGATCAATTAACACTTTAAAAACAGTAGTATTTATTTGTATATTGTTTAATGGTATGAACCGTAGAATTGCATCAACTATGGGTGTTTCTTTGGTCATTCTTTTATTTTTTGGATTGTTATTCTTTGAAGAGTGTCGCGTGCGTTTGTACATGATTCCCGCCGCCGTGACTGTCACTTATCTCTTTTTTATATTGAATCCGTCCTGCGCCCGTCGAATGCATCAAAGGAAGTTGACGTATGAAGATTTGGAAGATTTTCGAGACGCAGATCCAGAACTTCGAAGGAGATTCCAGCTGGTTTTTACCAGAGTCCAACAAATTGGTGGTGCCATCTGTGCCGGCATACTCGTAGCTTATGGTTGGAACCAATGGCACTCTGACGCCGGGCTTTTCGAAACGATAGGGATCCTAGGAGGTCTTCTTAGCTTGTATGCTAGGTTCTTCGGTTATATCGGTGGATTTTGCATATCTTGCCTTTATAAAATTAAAAAGGGTCAGCGGTATCCTACAGACACTACGAATGGGACAGCAGGCGAGTTGAAACATCCGAATCCAAACGCGATAAAACCACAAAAAACAAAAGAGGGCCACGAAATACTGTAACATTTACTTATCACTTTTGGGTTTATATACTCGGCGACGTTTTTTGGGAGGGCCGATCTGTCCCGAAGAATCAGAACCGTGTTTTTCGGCGGCAAATAGCGCTAGCAGCATTGCATCGGCGACGTCATCGCGTTTATCCTTCTCAAAACGTTGAAACCATTGTTTATTCGAACTGGAGATGGACAACGACGGGATAATTGCGACAGATGCCTTTTTATTTTTGGCGTAATTGCCCGTGGAAATGTCAAAATGGCATCGCATCGATCTAGGAGAGATCATGACAGATCTACCCCACATGAAGCACTCGAAAGCAGCCGCAATGACCTTAAATTTGGCCGTCATCTGGATCTCAATGCAGATTAGGTCGGCGATATCAAAAACTGCCTTGCTCGCATCAATAAAAGATTTGACTAGAAAAGTATATTTTGTATGTTTTGCTTTTGGATGATCTTTTACTAAATTATATCGTCCGAAACTTTTAAAGGAACCGACGTTGGTATCGTACAAAGCCCAACCTAAATTCTTCAAACCCGGATCAATCGATAAAATAATCATTTTGTACATAAATATTGACACATAAATACCTGCACATCATTAATTCGAGGATTTTTTATATATTCTTATCAACATTTCTTTCGAAAATATTTACTGAAGATCTGTTGTGGCTCTTCCTCCGTATCACTATCGGAGGTAATCACGCGTCTCCTTTTGGGCATATGCACGCACGCATCTCTTTTTGGCGGCGGTGGTTGTGCGGCAGCGGCCGGCTGAATGTACTTTTCATAATCGGCCGTCACTTCATCTCGAAATATAGACGATTTTCGCAATCGGTTTAGTCGCGTTTTCTCTCGGTGACATTGAGGACATAAGGCTTGTAAATTGGAAGCTATATCTTGGCCACCGTCTTGTAATTCTATGATGTGGTCGACCTCAAAATTCGGCGGAATGGGAAAGAGTTTACATCTTCGACAGGCGTAGTTTTGCCTGTATGCAATTTCAACGCGCATCGACCTGCTCAGGGCTCTCTTTGGGATCTTTTTAGAGAATTTTTGGAGGTCTTGTTTAAATGAATGGACATCGGGCAAAGATCGGTAAGTTTTATTGAGATACCATTGCAAAAATTTTACAACTGATTTGCACGAAATAAAGGACTCGGACTCGATCATCTGACATTCCAAACGATGTTTATTCCATTCATATCTGGTCACTTGCTTTTTAAATCGGTCTAGATCGGTTTTCAGGATTTTGGCAACTTCTGCCATTCGTATATAGTATTGAAAATCATATTGCACTAAATGATGGTCGGTGTCGGGCAGGGACATCTCGTCCTTGTCTCGTTATGATTGGTGCTTTAAGTAGGATCCGATTTCTTTTTTTTGGATCCGATTATGTCACAAAAAAAAGATAGAGACAGCGCATACCCTATTTTGGAAGAAACCGATTTCTAGGTATATAAAGACTATTTTTAGATACATAAAAAATGCTCCAAACGGGGCAGATCATAATGGACCGGACCAGTGGTCCAGTCCCCTTGCAAGACCATGGACCCATGAAACGACCAAGGTCACCATCCTCCATCATGCTTCCAGCTAGCCAAAAAATAAAATTAGATCCAACTACAAAGTCCAAAGTACAGATTTCCATAGTGCCAGCGCCCCCACAACCAGCCCAAAGATCACAAGCAGCCATCGAACAAAAACAAAAACTCATTAATATGCGATTCAAAAAAGCTTTGCGTAGAAATGACTCGACCACATTACAAAGGTGTCTAGAATCTGGTTATAGCCCAACTGTCCAGGAATGGCTGGCTATTATTGGCAAAATGCACGTTGCGACGGCGTTAAAATGTGTTTCATTGGCGAGGACATTGGAAGCGCCATGCATTTCGGCCGCCATACGACGGCAACATAAATCATTATTCAAAGAGGTCATTACCAGAGTAGAAGAAGTTCCGATCACACACATGCAATATTTAATGACTGCACCCGCATACTATCTAGAAATATGTCTTAACAAAGGCCTTAACCCCAATATACCTCTAAAAAATCGCAGAATGCCCCTAGAACACGCTTGCGCCCATTCGCGTATCGCACACATTGAAATTCTTTTAAAAGATACACGGACAGCCGTGTCACAAAATGTTTGTCGTTTTATGATACGACAACCAAAACAACAAAAATTTGCAGAAAGAGCCATAGAACTCTGCGCAGACATTGTGCCAAATATGATTTTGGAAGCCATTGTAGCCAATGTCACCACTGCACTCATCGCCATCATGTCCAAACTAGAACAGAAATACGAAGAAAATACACAATGGGAAGATATCACTCATATGATGACGTGCTGTATTCTAAACGACTATACCACAGATATCGTCAAAACACCAGTCAACGACCACTACTACGACAGACAATCGATCTTGAAATGGGTTAGATCAAAAGGTACAGACCCTTTGACCAGAGAACCGTTGCAAGAGTCCGATCTGTTATTGAGATCAGAATTTTTAAAGAATTATGCTAAAATTTTACAAGCAAAAATACAACAATTAGATCTTTAGTTTTTTTTTTTACTCTTCTTGTATTTCGTTAAAAGGAACTATTGACGAAGAATCCTCGTCTTCAATGGCCATCTCCTCATACTCTTCGACGATGGCCATCTCTTCGTCCTCAGGAATAGGCACATGAACAGGCACGGACTGGACATAAGTCACTTCAGCTAATTTCACACCATTCATCTTTCTCGCTTGCATAGAACCCATACAAGACGTAAATGCCAACAACGCAAAACCAAACGCAGTACCAATATTATAATTCGTTTCCTCACAATAGGACTCGTCCATTGTAACCGTCTCATTTGCAAACACCACAACACAGCTTCCATTACGGGCAAATTGCCGCTCACATTCGCGTGAACCACACCAATCCATTACTTGAATTAATACAGACACAAACGCCAAAAAATTTACAGTATTACACACAGCAATAAACGCCTGAATACCACTAAAAATATTCAAACGTCTCTTGTCAGTCGTCTCAGAAGCACGCAGACCCATCACAGGAATCAACACGCCCATAAACATCCAGGAAATTAAAAGAGACCACCACTTATATTCAGGAACATGGTGCAACTTATAAGAATAAACTGTATACAATGAGAAGGCCCCATGCGTAAAAACAATAGCCTTGATCCATTTACCAAGCTCTTTATTTGGCTTTTCAACTATAACTGCGTGAACTATCGTTGACATATTTTTTAAAAAATATATCGGTATTATATACTTTGAATTTAAGTTAGATGTTTCAACAAGGTTGCGATCGTTGCCTTTCCAACACAACGCTTTGAAGAGATAGAAATGCTCCGCAACGCATTCGCGTCTTTGTGCAACTGACTCTGCAATTCACTTAAAGTAGGATACACAGTTGTCAAGGCTGTCGCTACCGATTCAGACACCATCGTCATCAACATCAATAAATATACAGAATCAGATTTGCGTTTACGTTTGCTCAACAATGAACGCACACCCGTGCCCCCGAGAATCGTAGTACCAATCTTTTTGGTCAATTGCTGCAAATGTAAAGAGGTATCCTCAAGACCACGCGTCTGAATCACCCACATCTTATCACGCAACATCGTGTTCCAAATAGCCGAAGATAATGTCTCCGGAGGCTTACTCTGACCATAAAGACTGCCCTCAATCATATAAATCACTATAGCTCCAGAAGCAGACAATCGGGCCTTCTGCTCACGCCAACGACCATCGCTGATAGACGCGGCAAAGTCGTCCGTTCTTTTACGCTCAATCAGTGCCATGTGGCCATTCTTTTCTATCTTGATATCACCAAGAGGCAAACGCTCGACTGTAAATTTAACCGATTCTGCTTTCAATCGGGCAATTAAATCATGTTCACGATCGTCTATAATCATCTCACTCTTTTAGAAAAAGACATATATCTTTTAATCATATGACTAAACTTTTTTATTTTTATGAATATCGTGCGACCTTTGGCGAATCTCTGACCAATTTTTTGGCGAATCAACAACCAAAATTTTGGTGAATGACCAAAATTTTGGCGAATGTTTACTAAAATTTTGGCAAATGAAAGTGACCTTTGGCGAATGACCAATTTTTTGGTCACGATGAACGACCAATTTTTTGGCAAACCAACGACCAAAATTTTGGCAAATGAACGACCAATTTTTTGGCAAATGAACAACCAAAAAGGTCGCACGATGAAGACCAAAATTTTGGCAAATGAACGACCAATTTTTTGGCAAATGAACAACCAAAGGTCGCACGATGAGTTACCAACATTTTGGTCATTACAACAGGGAATTTTTTGGCAAATGAACAACCAAAAAGGTCGCACGATGAGTGACCAAAATTTTGGTCATTACAACAGGGAATTTTTTGTATAAAATCCGATCACTAATTTAGTGGATCCTATTTAGTGATAGATTGTATACATCAAAACTATGAACACTATGATCTTCTGTATCGGTGGTCGTTTGTCTGTGTCTAGCTCTAAATTTGAAATGTATTTGCGCCATAAGGGTGCTGGCTCCGTGAAGAAGAGTGTTACGCGTCATGTGACCCACTTGGTTGTGCCCGATCCTGAGAATTTGGATCGTCAGTCTTCAAAAGTGCAAGCAGCTTTGGAAAAGAATGTGACGATTGTGTCTGAACAATGGTGTCGCGAATTGTCTGCTGAGACACCGGTGCCTATGCTAGGATTCCAGGTAACGCTCGCCAAGAACTACAAGGACCAGAATGTGGACGGATGGTGGTGTTCTGAGAAATTGGACGGCGTTCGCGCCGTTTGGGACGGCAAGAATCGTTGTTTTTGGTCTCGTTCGGGCAATTTGCTCCATACTCCCTCCGAATTTATGGAGCAATTTCCGGATGTCTCTTTGGACGGCGAACTGTACGGCGGGCGCGGCAATTTTCCTCAGACTTCTGGTATTGTCCGCACGAAAGAACCGTCTTATGAGCAGTGGAAGGGGTTGCAGTTCTGTGTATTTGACGCGCCGGACATGCACGAACAGTCCTTCGAAGAGCGTCAGAAATATCTGTCTTCATTGATTCAATCTCAGAGACATTTACACTTGTGTGTACAAGTTCAGATTACAAAAGTCTCTATTCCTCAACGTTTGGCCGAGATAGTCACTGAAAAGGGCGAAGGCCTTATGCTCAGAAAACCCGGCTCTAAATACGACTTTAAACGCACGTCATCGCTTCTAAAAGTCAAGGAAATGCACGATGCCGAGGCTGTAGTGATTGGTTACGAGGATGGGACAGGAAAATATCGCGGTCTTTGCGGTTCATTGATGTGCGAGTATCGTGGCAAAATGTTCAAGTGTGGTTCTGGGCTTTCTGATGAGGATAGGCGCAATCCGCCTAAAATAGGCACTAAAATAACGTTTGGCTATTTCGAACTATCCGACTCGAGCGTGCCGCGCTTTCCAACATTTAAGAGAGTGTTTCAGGGACGAGTATGAAGGTGTACAAGTTATATTTTGCAGAAAATACTGACAATATGGAACATGTATCGATAAATGCGGCGAAACAAAAGAAAATTGGCCAATGATGCGGTGATTCTTTTGGCGGATTTGCCCAAGCAATTGCGATCGTGAACACCCACATTCCAGAGGCACCGAGGCCATCTTTAACGCGTGCCACGGTCCAAGGATAGTCATATAAAAATAAGTAACAAGAAAATAACGTATCTAAGAGACATCCGAACGCAAAAAATAAACACAATAACTCTCTAGATTCGTTTATTTCGGATGTTCGAGCAATCACAATAAAAATAGGTATCGCAATGAGGTCTTTTATAAATTGAAGTTTTTCCATCTTTTTCTTAGTAGTTTGTCCCTAAATATATGTTCTATATAAAAGGCATTGACTTGTGTAAAATGCCATATTCAAAAGAGATAGGGAAAACACCGCAATACGTGACGGGTTTTGTAACTTTGGATTTTTTTCGCCAAAAAAATGTGTGTCTGTGTATACTAAATTGACGAAGATTGGCATACCGGTTCACCGGAATGTAGAAGGTCATACATGCTCTTTAACCTTTTTGGATCTTTAAGAGTCATTCGCTATGGGAAACGCCGGCCAATGACTCGTTTCTTTCTGGCAAAATTTAGTGGATTGTGTATATAAACATCCGTGCCCATCAAAAAAAATGTCGGCCATTGCACATAAGACCAAACCTGTCGCTATAAAGAGGCCCGCATTAAAAAAGACAGACCAGTACATAGGCACATGTAGATCGTACGACGAGCAGCAACCCATTCCATCCTTTGTACGACGTTTGACACCCAAAAATAGTTCTGCCGTGGTCAATACGACAGACGACAAGCAGCAACGCATTCCATCCTTTGTACGACGTTTGACACCCAACAATAGTTCGGCGGTGGTCAATACGACAGAGAAAGATACAGAGGAAACGACTCTAAACGGACCTGACACCCAAAAATGTTCTCATATCACTGTTGAAACATAAGAACGCATATGCTTTTATGTTGCGTGTTCGGCTGGAAAGTGAGTAGCACCACTGAAACGACTCTAAACGGACCTGACACCCAAAAATGTTCTCATATCACTGGTGAAACATAAGAAAGCATATGCTTTTAATTTGCGTTGCTGATCGTGGCAGCTCTTTTGCTCACCAGTGATACTTCCGGTTAATTGTACCGAAATTTCGGTGAATTTACGGGGGAAATACGAGTTTGAAAATTACGAGTTTTATAGATATACTTAGAGCGAGCGACAGTGATCATGTTTACCACGTTCTTCGTCCGCTTCCAAGGTACTGGCACGTCCAACGCTCCGAAACCTGTGCCGCTCGCCACCATGCCGCCTGCGCCGCTCGCACCTGTCACTGCTGCTGTTGTGGTCGCACCTGTTGTGGTCGGTGCTGCTGCTGTGGTCGGTGCTAATGTTGTGGTCGGTGCTGCTGCTGTGGTCGGTGCTACTGCTGTGGTCGCACCTATTCTGGTCGCTGCTGCTGTTGTGGTCGGTGCTGCTGCTGTGGTCTCTGCTGCCGTGCTCGCTTCGGCTGTGGTCGCTCCTGCTGCTGTGGCCACAGCTAAAAAAAGGAAACACTACCTGTGTCGACTCAAGAAATGTCCACAGTGCGGGCTCCGGGCGACGAGCAATCGTCAGCTGGCCTGTTCCGGAGATCTCTGTGGACATGTGTATCTTCCACCTTCAAAGTACAAAAAGGCAAAGCTGCACCACAAGAAGGCTGCACCACAAGAGACCGACATGACCATCGAAGAGCTGGACGGCATTTTGGACGGTACTGGTCCACTGTCTCTGTCCATGGATATATTCGATTTCATGAACGCGTAATTAGTTCTCTTCCCAATGTGTCGGGAGCGCGGCTCTTCTTCAAGTTCCAACGCGGCAAAGTACTTGAAGAAAAATTCATCGTGATCTAGCCGTTGATTTTTGGTTCTATATTGTGATCTAGAACTATTGCTGGCCAATTTTTTCATATAAATATAAGTATTTAAAGTTTTTGATATTCATTAAATGTATTGGCTCACTTGTGTGGAACGAGGCGAGGTCGATAAGATGTTACGTTTTATTCGCATGGGCATTGATGTGAACGAGCGTCTTTCTAATGGCGATACTCCATTGCATGTTTGTGTGAGATGTGGGCATATATCGGCTGCTCAGATATTGTTATTGTCTGGTGCCAGAAAGGAAACAAAGAATGATTTGGGATATTCGCCACTCCAAACGGCGGCTCGATATAATGGAACGAGAGATTTGTTATTAATGTTATTAAAATCTGGTTGCCTTGCCTTTTGTAAGGATCGTCATGGTCGCTCTGCATTGGGTTATGCGCGTGCGTATGGCAAGCACGATATTATACATGCTTGGCAAGTTTCTTTAAAATGGCGGCGCTGGACTCGTAAACGTGTCTGTGAACGCGAGCGCCAGTTTGTATATCTGATATGGAACAAGTATGGCATTTCTTGTGAAGTGTTGTCGATATTAATTTTCTTGGAATAGCGATTAGATATAAAAAATTAACGTTTATTTTCTTCATCGGTTTCAGCCTTATGGCAAATACTATGTAACAATCTGCACTTGGCTCTTTCGAGCGGCCACTGCGACTGGAAATACGCCTCAGATTTTGTGACGAGCTTGGAGATGTGAATGGTCCATGTGGCGCGATCCTTGTGGGCCCAGTCGAACGTGCAAACGTTTTCGAGAGTGACTTTGCGGCCACACACGCCCCACGCGCCCCCACACTCACAAGCGCCCACTCGAAGTTTTTCGTCGTTGACGATCTTTTGGCGGCGGATCCTACACTGGGCGGTTTGGACGCCTCTCTCTTTTTTGGACTTGATGGTGTGGCACGCCCGGCACAAAGGCTGACACTTGGCCAGTTCCTCCTTCAGAGCTTCGGGGCCACCGTGCCACGCCCACCAAGCCCAGTGACTGCAAGCGTGGACTTTTTTTCCCAAGTAGTGGTCGGCTTCGATCGCGTCGGAGCAGCCACAGTGGGCGCACGTCTTATCCCTTTTCCAGTCGAGCCAGACTTGCCGGCACTGGCCAATCAAAGTCTCCGGGTTCATTTTAGAGCGATACTGAATGTCCCGGCAGAGTTGGCACGTGGTCGTGGGCTTTTTGCGGCGGGCGTACCTCGATATAAACTGATCTTCGGGCTGTATACGCGAGCAGT
>Ga0209302_10000611_pt1 | contig 20724 bp, 18 predicted proteins | sample ArcOceMetagenome_2_FD_187445 | JGI IMG/M metagenome (GOLD analysis project Ga0209302, IMG submission 187445) | Marine eukaryotic phytoplankton communities from Arctic Ocean - Arctic Ocean ARC135M Metagenome (SPAdes) (version 2) | ecosystem: Environmental > Aquatic > Marine > Oceanic | place... | reverse complement strand
CCTAAAATGAAAAAGAACGACAAGTCAGTACCAAAGAAAGCATCCGTACCATCAGGACCAACAGTATCATCAGTACCAACAACAGTACAACCACCAGCAGCAGTAGTACCAACAACAGTACCAGCAGCAGCATCAGCAGCACCACCAACAACAGTACCAACAACAACAGCACCAACAACAGTAGCATCAGTATCATCGGTACCATCAGTATCATCAGCAGCATCAGTAGCATCAGCAGCATCAGCAGCATCAGTAGCATCAGTAGCATCAGTTGTCGTAGAAAGTGGAGAAAACAATTCTGCGTCCAGCAACAGGACCGAAGACTTGGTGGAGGAGGAAGAGAAGAGCGAGGAAGAGAGCGAGGAAGAGAGCGAAGAGGAGGTCGACGAGGAGGAGGGGGGAGAAAAGAGAGAAAAGATAAAAATTCCTTGGTCACCTATTTTAACAATTGCGGCAGTCACAGCTGCTATTGCTGCTGTACCGACAACAGTCAAATAGAATAATGATGATATTGGGGAAAATGTAAATTAATTAACTCTTTTTTTTGTCTTTTCGAAAAAAGACTTTACTACCTTTTCGTCACCACCAACCATAATATCTTGAGGGTTTCCATCTATGAAATTCATGAATGTAGGTATAGATTTTGCTCTAAACATTCCCGCCAATTTGTCACATTCATCAACATCTACTTCTACATACTTAAAACTACTTGGTAATTTCATAAATAATGCGTTAAACAATGGTTTGCATCTCTTACATGGACTACACCATTTAGCAGTTATTTTAACAACGACATATTTGTTTAATTTTACAAAATCTTTAAATTCATTCCTATCATTAAATTTATATGTTCTTTCTTCCATTATGTTTATAATTAAATTCTTTATTTAAATAAAAATATAAAAATTATATATTTTTATTTTATATAATGTGGCAATTTTTATTTGGATTTGGTACCGGAGTTTACGTTGGTTCATTTTATGATTGCAAGCCTTATATAAATAGAGCAATTGAATGTGCAAAAACATTAAAACCAGAAGAAAGAAAAGACAAAGAAGAAAAAAACAACAAATAGATATTCAATGTTGGTTGTGTATAAGACGTTTAATATTTGATTAACATAACAAACTAGGGATAATATAATTACCTTGTTCATTTTTTTTCCACTTCGCAATAACATTTGGATTTTCAACATTATTCATAATTTCATGTGGATCATATACATTATGGAAAATATCAATAAAATATGTAATTCCCATAATCTCCTCAGTCCAAACTTTGACTTTCTTCTTATTTGGTCCGTCGTTTTCTTCTTCCGTTCCAATTCTACCATGAGGTATCCCTTTAATATGAGTTCCACAAAAATCACTTGTATTATCTTTTTTTCTTCTAGAACACTGTTCACCATTTGCTCTCTTTGCCTTACATCTATAACAGAATGGAACTACATTTTTAACCCTTTTTCTTTTTTGCAAGTCTTGTTCTGTAATTTCAACAATTGGATATCCATAGATATATTCAATGAATGCTAGTTTTTCACTATCATCCTTTAAATTATTTTGTAAAATATAATTTTTCATTTCTTCCTTAAAATCCCTGACGTAATGTCCTACTTTATTGTTCAGTTTTTTTTCCATTTTTTTATAATTATCTTTATTATAGTTTATAATTTTAAAATATAATACTTCAATTTTTTATTAGTCCTCTTCTGTACAACCATTTTTTTATAATTCATTCTTACCATCTAATTATTGCTTACTCTGCTTGTAATACTGGAAACCGCTGTTCATCCTGTTGTTTACTTGTAAGCCTCAAAGTGTTGGTACTGTTGGTACTGTTTGTACTGTTTGTACTGTTGGTACTGTTCTGACTGGTGGTACTGTTAGTACCGGTTCCATTACTGCTGCTGCTCTATTCAATGTGTTCATAAAAACATTTTCTTTTTCTGGTTGAGGAAAAGATATCCTATTTTGTAGAAGAAATGATAGAAGAAACAAAGAATTAAAATAAAATTGATAAACAATTAGTGTACCACCTCCTATAGAACCGTTAATACTTGGTAATAATGTAAATAATGAATTTACAAATATAATACCCAAAACAGTTACAATTAATTTTTGCATAATAATAAATATATATATTATAAAATTTCATATCCGTCATATAATGGATCCCACACAACTTTTAAAGATTTCATATTTAATTCATGTATACTCAATGTTAATTGATTATCACCATTATCTATAATATATTCTGTGTTTATGTTAAAATAACCAATATCATTTTTATATTTTATTTTTGGTACAATCAAAGTCTTACTTTCTAAAGACCATTTACCAGTATATTTATTTTTCCTTTCTAAATATTTTTTAATACTTTCATTGCTTTTTACTTTTACATCATCATAAAATTTAATTAAATCATAAAAATAATTGTCTTTGTTATAGGAAATAACTTTTTGTTCATCTAAATTTCCTAAAAATGTAATTAACCTCAAAATACCGCCTTTTTTAAACCTACCATTATTATCTGTTATTTTTTTTCCAAGAAAATCTTGTTTTGCATAATATCTTGACCAAGCCCCATATCTTATCGCCCAATTATAAGTACCAGATGTGTAAAATGGTCCAAATCTACTTCTTGAAGAAGGTCTTATACCAAAGGCTGCGATATAATTAATTAAATCCAAATGTTCTCCCTTAAATGTTATTATGGGGGTTTCTAATTTTTTATCTTCTGTATCATATAAATGAATTAATAATGGATTTTTAAAAAATATATTGGTTACACTATCATGTATTTTGAAATATAAAACCTTTTTCAAATTACAAATTTCATCAATTATTGTCCACCAAAAGTTATCTTTTTTCATTTTTTTCTCAAATATAAAATCATCTATTTCGTTATTATAAAAAATAAATAACCCGTCTGTATTTTTTAAATATCCTTTCGGTTTTATTCTTTTATTTAATATTTCAAAAACTTTATTATTTGCTGTATTTAAAATGTTTTTATTTTCATAAGTAAAAAATGGAAATGTCATTAAATCACTAAATGTGTTTACATCCGAATATTTATATAATAAATACCTTAAAAATGGGTCCTTTTTTGTTTCCTTTATTTTATATAACACATTGTAAATACAAATAAATACCTTTGTTCCATTTATTAATTTTATTTGATTAAAATTTTTTTGCAATTCACTTTCTACTTTATATATATAATTCATTTTATATATATAATTATTTAATTTTAGTTCTTTTTTATTTTATGTCTAATATTTTCCTTTAATGTTACTTTCCGGGAATCTAAAATGAAACCGGTTATATCATTTGCTTTTTGCTGATCATCTTTAAAATACATTGCCAAAGATGCTAATAAATGTTTTTTACTCAAAGACGATTTTACCTTATTTTTTGTATATAATAATTTACCACCTGTTATATCAAAACAATCGATTTCATTTTCTTTCATAATTCCCAATAAATTTTCGGTAATTTCTTTTTTTTCCTTTCTTTTTTCTTTCACTGTTTTTTGCATTGTTTTTATTTCTTTTTCAATTTCTAACCAGTTTCTAACATAAGATACTAAATCTTTCTTTGATGTCATTTATATAATTATAGAATTAATTTTTAAATTACTTTTTTTATGTCTACCACAATATTCGCCATAATTTGCATTACATCCACAAATTTCACCCTTTCTTTTACCCGATTTAATAACCGCTATACAAGATTTATTTGGTTTAGACGACCAATTTATATTTTTTATTTTTTTATATTTTTTATTATACGGTAATAGTTTATTTTGTATATTTCTACAATAAGGACATTTAACCTGTGTTTTTTTTAACTTTTGTACCTCATAATGGTTCTTCTTTCTTTGAATGATAATTTCATTTAATAATTCACTATAATTAAATTTATGACCACATTCTAATTTTATATGATCTTCCTTCAATGGTGTTCTTGAAATTAAACAAAAATTATCATCTATATTTTCATCTTTACATACTAAATTTAGTAATTCTTCCGTAAAATTTATATTTCCTTCGAATTTTATATTCATTAGTAATTAATAAAATAAAGTCTTTATATGAATTATATATGTATAAAGAATGGGGTCCTATTTGTTGGATTTTTTTACACACAATTGTTGAAAAAATAAAAAAAGAATATTTCAATTCAAAAAAAGAAATTGTATTCGAAATAATATTGAATATTTGTTATAATTTACCATGTCCCGATTGTAGAAAACATTCAATCGATTATTTAAAAAATAACAATATTAGAAAATGTAATACTATAAATGATTTGAGAATGTTTATGTTTAATTTTCATAATATTGTAAACAAAAGGTTAAACAAAAAAATTTTTGAATCTAAAGATTTAGAAAAATATAAAAGTTGTAGGTTTAATGAATTGATAAAAAGGTTTAATATTGTATTTAAAAAACAGTACTTGTTTACAAAAACAATGGATGGTTGGAAGAGAGGTAAAATTTCTGAAGATATTATGACAAAAATTAAAAGCAATTTAAAATATTTTAACCCATAGTTGTGATTCCTGGTGCCGATCCATCCATTGTTTTTGTCTCCGCCTGTTCCTCCGCCTGTTCCGCCACCCTTTTTTCTTCCCCCCATTTAGCCCCCATAACCACATCATCCAATTCAATTTTTTCACCTGTTTCTGTGTGCACCAATTTACATGTCATGTTTGTACTTAAAATTTTACATTTTTTTGAGTCTGTTTCCACATTTATCAACAGGTCTTTATTTAGCGTACTCACTAACATCCACCAGGCTGTACCTAACATCAAACCTATAAAACATCCATATAAATAGTGGGACGTTTTTACACAATTGTAAGTAATTCTAAATATAAGATCTGCGACCCAAACTATTATTAGAAAAATAAATCTGAAAATGTCCAACTCTTCAAACCCCTCTAAGAATTTTGCTAAAAATAGATATATAAATGTAAATGAAAAAAACAGTGCGTGAAATGATGGAGAACTGTATTGACTATAATATGGTTCTTCAATAATTGAACATCGTGGATCTCTAACAAAATCTTTTCCTTCCAAGGCATCTGCAATATCTGGTCTTACACCTTTTAAAAAGGGTCTTGTTAAAAAACCTATTAATTGTGATAAAATCATACCGGATAAATAAATTATTCCAGACATTCTACCATGAGTAAATGACTCTAATAATATTGTTGCTGAAATAATTGTTGGTGATAATACAATACACATTAAAAGGATTGCTTTTCCAGTTGGTATAATGGCCATAATATAATAAATATATATTATATTTTTATTCAAAATTAAAATAAAAATATATTCATGTTTTCGGTTTAAGAGAAATAACAAACAAATAAATGAATGTAAAAATTCCGGTGAATGAAAAAAGTCCAATACAAAATATTTTTCTATTAATACCGAGGATTGGACTTCCATCGAGTTTCAAGCTCAAAAATATTAACAATGTAAAAATTGGGAGGAAGACCAACCAAGTTTGATCACCAATCCCATACATGTTTAATTTATTTTCCTCTCCCAATGCACAACTATAATTATTTTCATAATTAACCTTTACATCATAGTCGTCTTCGCCTTTATTACAAGCAGTCAAATTAGGGCTCGCCGTCTTTTTACATTTGTATTTATTCCCCATTAAAGAACAAATAGGTTTTTTATAGGGTTTTTCAATACCATAATACCTTTTTTTTACCATTAACATAAAAATACTCAAAAATATTCCCAAAAAAGAACCAAATAATATTTCATTAATATCGGAACATTTGTTTTTGTAAAATGTAAATCCATCTAGAAACGAACAAATCAATAAAAAGATAAATCCAAATATCATTGGTATAGTGAATTCTTCAACCATTAAAAGTTTTGGTAGAAAAATATATGATATTATATAACCATAAAACAACTGACTTATTGAAATAGTAGAAATTTCGAATAATGAATTTGGTAATAATACACCACATATGTTATTTATCTCTTTTTTATGCTTTGTTCCTATTTTCATTACTTTAAAAATGTATCCTAATAATATTGTTAGTAATAATCCAAAAAAGAAAAATATACTATTAATAATTTCACCATTATTTAAATATAATAAAAATCCGATTATTGAAAATAAAAATGGAAATAAATACAGAAAAATTTTGAAATTGTATATGACTTCAATATCCATTCAAATATATATAATAATATTATATAAAAAAGTTTGTCAAAGTTTTTTCCATATTTTTGAAAAAACTAAAATATCTCTTTTACAACATCGTTAATATTTTCAACCATTTTGAAAGTTATATTTTTTAATTTGTCTGTATCCTCGTATTTTTCCTTGATTTTGTCAAAATCTTTTTTATTTTGTAAAGGGAATATGAATTTTGTAATTCCACCTCTTATACCACCCAGAATTTTTAATTCTAATCCACCAATTTGTGTCACCATACCAGATAAGTTTATTTCACCGGTTATACCTACGTGATTCGGTATTTCTTTTTTCATAAATAAACTATAAATTGCTACGGTAATAGCTGTTCCCGCTGATGGTCCGTCTTTTGGTACAGAACCTTCTGGACAATGTATATGAATACCTCCTAAATTGCCTTCTAAAATTGTTTTTTTCATTTTATTTGTACACAAATTCCATGCTAGTGTTTTAGCTACGTTCATACTTTCTTTCATAACATCCCCTTGCATTCCTGTTAATTTTAGTTCTAATGGGGTTTTCGTTGGGAAGTATTTACATTCGATTTGAATGATTCCACCCATCCCAACCGCATTTGCCCACAATCCGTTTATAATACCTATTGCGTTTTTATTTGCTATTTTGATATAATTCACTTCATGTCTTTCTTTTAAATATTTTAATTTTATATCTTCAATATTTATTACCAAAGGTAGCGTAATCTCTACTTTATCCTCTAATAATTCTAAATTCACTTCACTTATGATCTCAAACAAAATCTCCTTTAACTTTCTAACACCAGCCTCATTAGTATACCTTTCTATTATATAACATATGACTTCGTCAGATAAGCTTAAAGTATCTTCCAACCCCATATTTTTATATACTTCGGGCAACAAATATTTTTTTGTTATTTCTATTTTTTCCTTTACAGTTAAACAATCAAATTTTATTCTATGAATTCTATCAAGTAATACTTTGTCTATCGCAGATACATCATTATATGAAAATATAAACAATGCCTTGCTTAAATTTAACCCAACACCGCTAAAATATTTATCTTCGAATTTATCGTTTTGTGTTGTATCTATTAAATGAGTTAAAATTCCTATAATTTCTCTACCTTGTTCCGTTTTACTTACCTTATCCAATTCATCTATAAAAATAATTGGATTCATGCATTTTTTTTCTATTAAAATATCTACAATTTTTCCCCAAGTTGAACCAACATAAGTATAATTATGACCAGCTATTGTACTACCATTACACGAACCACCCAGTGCTATAAAAGCAAATGGTCTAGTTTCACCATCTTCATCAATCAGACAAGACGAAAGACCGTGCTTTGCTAAACTAGTTTTACCTACACCAGGTGCACCTTCGAAACCAAAACAATACCCGGTTTGCTTACCACTAATCCATTGACCAATTATTCTTTCTATTTGTCTTTTTGCATTTTCATGACCATGTACCGATTTATCCAAATTTTTTCTTACATTTTTAATATAATTATTCATTTGTTCTTTCGTATTTTCTATTTTTTTAATATCTATATCCAATTCATCTATATTTTCAATACCTTTCCTATCAATAAACCTTTTAATTATTTCGTTCATTATTATCTTATCATTTTTATATGTATTCAAAAATTCGATTATATATTTTTTCATTAATCCGTTTTTTTTACCAGAATGTGTCAACTTTGGGATTTTTATACTATTCTTTTTAATTATACCATTGATATAACAAATGTTTGATACTAATATTTCCTTTTTTCCAGTGGTATATAATTTTTTTATTTTATCAATATTTTCTTCCTTTATTTTTTGAAAATATTCCGATTTTATCTTTTTTACATTTTGTATTATTTCATAATTGCTATAATTTTTTTTATTTGATAAAAAATTTATTTTATTTTTTTCTAATTTTTGTAAAATATTTTTAAAGTCCTCTTTTATTACATTTGACAAAGTAAGTATCTTCTCATTTTTATAAACACCAAAAGGTATTTTAAGTAAACCATCCAAAAATTGACGCGCCTTAGAACCGGAATCATCAGACTTAGCCTTAACCTCCTTTAATTTAATCATCGCCTTTTGTTTAACATTTTCAGGAGCATTTAATAAACAAATTTGCTGCTCTATAGGTATTTTATTTGTATCAAAATTTGATAATGATTTTGTGTAATTCATTGTTGCACTCATAGCCAAACCAAAATTTTTTTTTGAAAACCAAGGTAATGAATCAAATAAAACTGTCTGTTCATATGAATCGATTGACCCGTTGTTTTCATTCGATAACAAATCATATAATAAATAAGCCATATATTGATTCTCGTGGTTTTCATGACTGATTAATAATTGCATTATTTTTGTTCTCTGTTGATATAACGTACTTGATAGATAATCCTTAACTGTTTGAGATATTGTTTTCTTTTTAGTTAAATTTAATTGATTTATAAATCCAACGAATTTATTATATAATTCATCATTACTATAAATCAAATAATCCTTTAATGATAATATATTTATAAAATTATCAAATTCCTTTGTCTGGAAATCCACCTCCTTCGGTTTTTTTTTTATTAACGATTTCAATCTTTTACTTATAAAATTATTATTATAACAAGATAATATTATTGGTTCCACTATACAACTAACAATTAATGTTTTTTTACTTTTGTGATTTTGAAAAGCTATTTTAATACCATACACTTTTGTCTGAAAATTATTACTAGTTCTCGCCAAATCATAACAATCCAATGAAATTGCCCTATCAACTATCATAAAATCTTCAACTATTCTATTTTTTGGTATGAGTTTTTCCGGATTTTTTTCACTTCTCCAATTTAATACTTTATAATTTATTGGATGTGCGTATTTTTCCAGTAATTTCCATTTTTCTATATCTATTTCACCTATCATTGTTAAATAAGAACTACCACAACATATCTCCAATAAATCAGATAAATTTTCGGTCCCATTCATTTTAAATATGCACGATATATCATTGTTTAATTCTTGTAATTGAAGTATCGTTTTATCCACATCCTTTTCCTTTATAGATGTTTCAATTATCTCAATACTTTCGTATTTTTCTTCCAAAGCATTTAAACAAAGATTTAATTCTTTTGAATTAATAATATCCATTTTTTTATATTTTTGAACCGACAATATTGTTTTTTCTATCATTTCTCGATAATTTTTTATTTTTTGTTTGATATTTATTTTATCCTGCTTTTTTAATTTCACGTTTTTCATTATATATAGTTTTTTATTATTTTTTTAAATCATATTCGAAAAAAATAAAGATTTTGTTATTATTTTTGTTTTTTTCCTAAATAATTATTCATTTTGGTAAATAGTTTAAAAAAAAATCGTTATTAAATAATAATACATGGGTATACCAAGTTATTTTTCATATATTGTAAAAAATCACTCCAAAATTCTAAGGAAATATAGTGATTTTTTACAATCAACAAAAATTAATAATTTTTATTTAGATTCAAATTCTATAGTATATGATTGTTTGCGGAAAATTGAATATACAAATAAGATAGATTTTGAAAAAAAACTGATTGATGATGTATGTAAAAAAATTATTGAATATATATTAATTATTAAACCCGATAACACTATTTATATTGCATTTGATGGTGTCGCACCTCTGGCAAAAATGAACCAACAAAAAAATAGAAGATACAAATCTCATTTTGAAAAATCTATATTACAAGAATTAGGTATATATAACAATGAAACATGGGATAAAACAGCTATTACACCCGGTACAAATTTTATGAAAAAGTTAAATAATAAAGTACAAAAATATTTTAAAGACCATAAAAAATTTGGCGTTAATAACATCATCATATCGGGATCCGATATTCCAGGTGAAGGGGAACACAAATTATTTGACCACATTAAACATAACAAAGAAATGCATAAACATACCCATACAGTTGTTTATGGATTAGATGCTGATTTAATTATGCTCGCCATAAATCATTTACCCATTTCTAAAAATATTTATTTGTTCAGAGAAACACCAGAATTTATAAAGTCTATTGATAAATCATTAAATCCTAATGAAAATTATATACTGGATATACCCCTTCTAGCTTACACCCTTACATTAGACCTTAATAATAACAAGATTGTAAATAATACTCAAAAAAAAAATAAATTATATGATTACATTTTTATTTGTTTTCTCTTAGGAAACGATTTTTTACCACACTTTCCTGCATTGAATATTCGCACTAATGGTATTGACAAAATTCTTTCGGCTTATAAATCTACTATTGTTGATAAAAATATTACCGATGGAGAAAATATTTTTTGGAATCAGTTTCGCAAATTTATTCAATTCCTCGCAAACAATGAACATGATTTTATTAAAAAAGAATATATTTATCGCGAAAAAAGAGAACGTCGTACTTTGCCTTCCAATACAAACGATGAAATTATGAAAAAATATTTACATACACCCCTTTATAACAGAGGAAAAGAAATCTTTATCAACCCATTTGAAGATTATTGGGAACAAAGATATTATACCGTACTTTTTAATATGCACCCAACAAAGGAAAATATAAAGAATGTTTGTATTAATTATTTAGAAGGATTAGAATGGTGTATTAAATATTATACTACTGGATGCCCTGATTGGCTTTGGAAATATAATTATCATTATCCACCCCTTCTAATCGACTTAATAAAATATATTCCATATTTTAGTACAGAAATGATATTACCAAATAATCATATACCTGTTTCACCATATACACAACTTTCTTATATTTTACCACCACAATCCTTAGATTTATTGCCCAAAAAAATTTGTAATTATCTTTTAAAATATAGAAAAAAATATTATATTGAAACTTGTGAAATTGAAACATCGTTTTGTACTTATATTTGGGAGGCTCATTGCGACTTCCCCGAATGTGATATTTTAGATCTTGAATCTTGTATTGAATTATTAATACAATAAAAACCTATTAATACACTAGTACTTGTACAAACGTGCCACCATGCATGAAGATAACAAGATTTTACATATTTACAACCAATTTGATCTAAAATCCAACATACTGAACCCAATGACATTACAAATAAAAATGTTTTTTTTAAAAATAAATATCTTCCCCTGAAAAATTTCGTTTCTTTTACTATGCATAACATAATAGTTATAAACATCAATATAAATATCATGAATTTATCATAAAAACATAAATAAGTTATAATTAGTAATATACAATACTTTGGGTTGTAATAATTATTTATTTTGGTTAATATACCATAACTTAAAATTAACATTGATAATTCATCGATTATTTGACCATACATCCTTTGTGTCATATGTAATAACATTGTTCCAATACCTAAAAATATACCCATGATTGCTAGATTGTTTACTTTCGAGAATAAAAATGGTAATGATACTAAAATATAACATGCTCCTGATATTGTATTATAAAACTCAGCAATATATTTAGATTCTTTGTATGAGTCTTCGCAAAATGTGACGCTTGTATCTTTTAAACCCCACATTATTCAAATCCTAATATTTAACAATGATTTAAACTTAATGTGTTCAATTTATTACATTTTTTTATTTAAAAATATTAATGGGACTTTTTACATTAATTACCTTTTTATTATGGATACTTACAATTATAACTATAATTTCTATTGTTACTTCTTATTTTATTTATAAATATACTATTAATAAATTTAGTAAAAATTACGATGAATTAATTAAAATTTTACAAAATGTAAAAAATAATGATCTATATTTCATGAATTTTGGATACTGGGAGGACGAACATTTGTCTTTGACAAATGCTAACAAGAAATTGGTTGATTTTGTATTTGATAAATGTTGCTTCAAAAAGAAAAAAGATGTTCATATTTTAGATGTTGGGTGTGGATATGGGGAACAGGATATTTATTGGACACAAAAAAATAAATATAAAATTACAGGAATTGATATTTCAAAAAAACAAATAGATTTTGCAAGAAAAAAAGCACACGATTTAAGTTTAAATAATTTAGAATTTATTGAAGCCAATGCTACTAAATTACCATTTGATGATAAAACATTTACAAACATTGTTTGTCTTGAATCCGCTTTTCATTATAATCCAAGAATTGATTTTTTTAAAGAAAGTTATAGAGTTTTAAAGGATGATTCACAACTTATAATAGCTGATATCATGTTGAAAAATAATCATTACGGTATTTTTACAACACTTTTCATTAGTTTTTTCAAGGAATTATTAAGTGTACCTAATGAAAACCTTATAATAAAAAATGATTATGTAAAACAATTGGAAGAAGTTGGATACAAAGTAGAACAAATCTCAATTACAGATAAAACATTTAAACCATACTTTAAAAACTTCTCAAAAAATAAAACCGGTAATTGGATTTTCTTATCCACAATTTATAATAAATTAATTGAGACAATCGTACAAAATTTAGATTTTATACCATTTGAATATTATGTATTTGTTTGTAAAAAATAATTTATTCATTTGCTACAACATTATCTTCGGTTTTATCTTGGTCATACTCTTTTTTCCAAAAATCCTTCCAACTTGATTTAACAGCATTTGTCAATGTCAATTCCATTTCCTTTTCAACTTTATTTTCTACCTTATTTTCTAACTTATTTTCAACTTCTTTTTTAACTTCTTCCTTTATTTCTTTTTCAATATCTTCAATATCATTATACATAGTTTCGACTCCCTCCTCATCCTCAAAATCTATATAGTTATATCCTAAATATCCTAAAGCCAATACTCCTAAGCCAGCACTACCTAAAATCATGATTTTCTTATTATTATCCATTATAGTATAATAATAATAATATATTAATTCAAATTTTCTTTAATTTTAACAACCTTTTTCATTTTTTCTAAAAGAAAAAATCTATTAAATTTCTTTTTTCCTTCTTTATTATACCCATTACTCAACCTCTTAGGAACCATTCTATACCCAGAAACCTTCAATAATTGTCTCACTAAATTTAATAATGGCCATTTTTGATTTTCTTTTGCCGTTTTTTGTAAAGCTGTCAACTTTGATGAACTAAAACTTTTCTTTATTTCATTTATTTCGTCGCTTAATTCAATGAATTTTTCCTTTGACAATAATATCTCCCTAGGTATCAACATACCATTTAAATAATTCTCAGACTCGATTATTATATTGCACTTTTTAAATAAGTTAAATAATTCCGGAATTAACATCTATATAGTGTTAGCAACTTTTTATTTATTATATTTTAAACGCTTTATCATAACAATAAAAAAATTTGTGTAATTTTTACATTTTTTATTTCATTTGTTTCACTTTTTTAAACTTTTTTAAAGTTTTTTTTCACTTTTTTTCCACTTTTTTCACCTTTTTTTTTCTTCCCAAAAAAAGGTGAAAAAAACGTACCCTTAAAATTTTACATTTTTTGTCTACAATCACCGTCGTGTAATTTCTGTTTCATTTTTAAATTCAAGAGGGCGTAGGGGATTTCAAACCGTGCCGCACAAAAAACGTGATTTAAGGTGTCTGTTGGTCTAAACGCTTTGTTTCACTTTTCGTAAATTACAAGTATGGTCTCAAAAAAACCGTGCCGCACAAAAAACGCGATTTAAGGTGTCTGTTGGTCTAAACAACTTGTTTCACTTTTTCGAAAATGACGCTCAGTAAGGAAAAAACCGTGCCGCACAAAAAACGCGATTTAAGGTGTCTGTTGGTCTAAACTACTTGTTTCACTTTTTCCGTTTTAAGAGGGCGCTCTTAGTTTTTATTTTTTTATTGTTTTATTATCTTAACCAGTAAGATAATTATTTATATATATATATATTTGTTACTGTTAATTTATAAAAGGGTACGAAAGTACGTTTTTTGTGTCGAAACTAAGTGATTTGGTAAATGGTAATTTTTTTAGCCATTCATGATCCGGGTTTCCCAGAAAGGAGTTTTTTCGTTTTTTGCCAAAAGCGTACCCCTTTTTTTCACTGTTGGTAATAATACTACTTTGTTATTATAAATTTTATTACTTATTATCATAATAAAATATTTTTTTTTTTAAATCCTTACCAAGTCGTTTTTTCGAAAAAGTGAAACAAAGTTTTTAGACCAACAGACACCTTAAATCGCGTTTTTTGTGCGGCACGCTTTTTTCCTTACTGAACACGTTTTTTCGAAAAAGTGAAACAAACCGTTTAGACCAACAGAGACGATAAAATCGAAAAAATGTGCGGCACGGTTTGAAATAAGACCATAATCGTAATTTAGAAAAGTGAAACAAGTAGTTTAGACCAACAGACACCTTAAATCACGTTTTTTGTGCGGCACGCTTTTAACCTCTTACTGACCCTTACTGGGAATTAACCATAAAAATATATGTCAAACACCATTTGAAAGTAAGTGAAACAGAAATTACACAGGGAATTTTTTGGAAAAAAAAGCTATTTTTAGAGAAAAAAAACTTAAAAAATAAATGTTTCATTAATATAAAAACGAACAAAATGAAACAAAATTACACAAAAAATTACACAAAAAATTACACAAAAAAGAAAAACAAAAAAAAACCTTTGAATTGTAATTATTGCAACTATAATACTCTACACAAAGGAACATACGAAAGACATTTAGCCTCCAAAAAACACAAAAATGAAATTTTAAACAAAACACACCCATTTAGTTGTGAACAATGTAACGCTGGATTCAATAGTAGAACAACCCTTTGGAGACATAAAAAAAAATGTGATACACAAATATCTTTAGGAAATAACGAAACATATATTAGCAAATTAACAGAAGAATTGGAAAAAAAATCAAAAGAAAATAAAGAACTTATGCAACTCTTAAATAAAGTTGTTGAACAAAATACCGAAATGGTTCCAAGAATTGGAAATAACAATAATACAAATAATAATATTTCAATCAATGTCATATTAAACGAAAAATGTAAAGACGCCATGAATTTAACAGATTTTGTCGATAAAGTTAATATATCATTGGAAGATTTGATGTATACAAAAAATAATGGATATGTAAAGGGTATTAGTAATATATTAGTAAATCAATTAAAAGATATGTCAGTTGAAGATAGACCAATACATTGTAGCGACCAAAATATGTTGCAATTTTATGTTAAAGATGAAAATAAATGGGAAAAAGATGACAAAAATGATAAGGTCAATAATTCTATTAATAAAATCCAGAAAAAACAAATAAGAAAAATTAAAGAATGGACAGATAAACATCCCAATTTTCTAGATGACCCGGAATTATATATAGAATATCATCAAATGATTAAAACAACAATGTGTATTAATTTTAATGAAATTACAGATATTAAAAAATCAATTTCAGATATTGTTGATATTAAAGAAATTGTATAATATTTTTATATTTTTTTTATTTATATGACCGATTTATCAAATAATCAAAAAATTAAACTTATTACAAAAGATATCCCAAGGAATAATTCTATGATTGAAATGAAAAGATTAACAATTGTTAACGAAAAGGTAGTTATTGATATTAAAGATTTAGACTACAATGCAGATGAAATGATAGAATGTGGATATCATATTGGTGATTATAAGAAAGTTACATATAAAGAGGTAAAGGATAAAATAGATGAATTATATTACGAACAAAATGAATATTATTCGTCAGCTATGGACATTTTGGCAACATATGTAAAAGGACAAAAATTAATATATATGGAATCTCGTTACTATTCAACAAAGGCACTTGATAGACTCATGTTACCATCTATTTTTTTAACAGCTAGTGCATCTGTAGCAGCGGTTTCACTTGAATCATCTAAAATGGGTGCTGTTTTTTTATCTGCATTAAATGCATTTATTGCTTTTTTATTATCTGTTGTCAATTATTTAAAATTAGGTGCAACAGCAGAAGCACATAAAATTACAGCTCATCAGTACGATAAATTACAATCCATATGTGAATTTTCATCCGGCACATTTTATCTTTTTTCAGAATCTTCTAAAAAAAATACTTCACGAAATAGAAGAAACAAAATAAAAGGAAACTTATCAAATGCTTTAAAAAAAAAAATAGAAAAAAAAATAAGCGGTATAGAAACTAAAATTAAAGAAATTAAAGAAACAAATCAGTTTATTGTACCAAGAGATGTTAGATATAAATATCCTTTGATGTATAATACAAACGTATTTTCTATTATTAAAAAGATAGAAAATAGTCGAAAGGAATATATTACAAGATTAAGAGATATTACAAATAAAATTTCATATTTAAAATTTAATAAAAAATTTAATAATATAACATTGGAAGTTGATGATATTGATAATAGTTTAACCCTTGCATATGAAGCAAAAAGAAAAATTATAAAAAGAATATTAATACTAAAATCTGCTTTTTCGGTTGTTGACCAAATTTTTCAACAAGAATTAGAAAATGCTGAAATTAAAAGAAAACAATATTGTAGTAGTTGTTGTTACGATGACCCAATTAAACCAACCGAAACAAATGAATTTATAAAAAATATATTAGATCCTTTTGGATCACATAGTGAAAAAGAAGAAGAATTGAAACTAGAACGTATTTTAAATCGACAACAACTATCTCCTAGAAATACCCCGACAAAAATAACAAATAATCGTAAAATAAAGGAGAAAAAAGCAACTATTGCATATAAAAAAAAATTAAAAAGAATCAGAACTAAAAGTTCTTTGAGAAAAAAAAAATGCTGTTTTTAATCCATTTTTGCAATTTCGTTTTTATCAAATTTTAATAATTTATAAAGTTTATTAAATTATTAAAAATCTATATTTTCTTGTTAACTTGATTAAAATTATATGGTTTTCCATCTATTGTCCAAGTTTCTCCTTTTTGCATATATGCTTTATTTGTAAATTTATTTCTTGCTTTCTTCAATTTCTTTGAGATTTTACCAGCTTTTGTACTGTCCAATTTTTCAATTTCCATAAGCTTAGGTTTGTAATTTCTAACCAATGCACCAACCGTATTTTCAATTGAAGGATAAAATTTCATACGGATCATGCTGTCAATTTGAGGATTTTCATATTTCAGGATATCTAAACTGGTAAATCCATGACCTGGGCGTTTCCATGTTACATTGAGACATAATGCTTTTCCGTTTTCCCAAGAACCCCTTACATTTTCATTTGTAATTTTAAATTTAAAGAAACCCTTCGCATTCTTTGATGTTAAGAATACAAATGTCTTCAAATCTATCACAAATTTTTTATCTCCAACAGAAATATAATAACTACTGTAAAAGTATCCTTCGTCTACAATCGGATTAACTTCGCTTTTTACATCTTTGAAATATTTTTGAATAGATTTCTTGCGAGACTCGTCAATTTCCTTAACGGAACCATTAATGAAAACATCATCTTTTTCATACAATCTATAGTATGCTTTCTTGTTAGGCAATTTATATGTTGGACCCTTCATGGGTTTCACGTATGGGTCCCCACCCGAGGCTCCATATTGAACATCAATCATTGCACCCATGCCCGAATGGGATGAACAATAGTAATGTAAAGTAGAAGGTGTTGAATTAGTAACCGTAAAAGTGAGTTGCGTACTGCTTATGATACTTACACCCAAATTAAAAGGAGTGTTTCCATCTGGGAGTTCCGAAATCCGGAAAGGATGTGCAGCAGGATGATTAATTGTGTATGTATTACCAGAAGTCATGATGAGCGTAGGAGCTTCATCACCACCGTAGTAAAAAGCGTTGCCTCCACCAGTCTTAGCACCAACGGTAATGGTTCTTGTATTACCCAACTGGTTTTCATTTCCATCACCGACAGAACCAATAAAGAAAGTATGACCCTCGGCCGTAAAAACATCGCTATCAACCAAATATCCTTGCGTTGGTAACGTATTGTCCCAATTATCGCACCCGGTTGTTTCTGCAAAAACAGCGGTACCAGAATTATCAATTGTATATTGTTCTTCTCCGCCAACATCAACGCGTTTGACAGTAAAAGTTTTCCCACTAATAGTAAGAGAAACGCTTTCTCCATCATCAAGAACTGCGTAAAATCCAACATCTTTCGTTTCAGACTCGCCCTCAATATTTGCGACATCAATAGTTTGACCTGCTTTTACAACAACAACATTCGTTTTTTTGAATGTATCGGGTAAACCAAGGTCTGTTTTCTTCATGGGAATTTGTACGACTCCAGCGGTTGCTTCAAAAATCATTTTCAAGGCAGCCCGCCGTTTTTGCTTTTTAGAAGTGGAACCCGAAGCAGTGCCTCTAGAAATTTCTACTTTCATAGCAGCAAGAGCCGAAAGAAGATCGGTGTCATCCTTTTTAGCTCTCTTTTTACCACCGACTGTTTGAGTAACAATGGTTTTTTGAAGTTGTGCAACACGTATTGTGTTGTAAAATCCAGCATCTTCTGCAGCGGCAGCACCACGTTTAAAAGCACGCGGTTCGTTATTAAAGTTACCTTTTTGATAATATGTAACAAATGTCGCTCTCTGGTCTTTTAAGTATAACCCAGATGAACCCTTTGCCTTTCCTGCACCTAAATTTAGACGTACAGCACCAGATTCACTTATGCTTTGACCATCTGTATATCTTTTATTTTTATGAAATGTTTGAGGCGAAGGATCACCTATAAAATAACCAACACCATCATAAGTTCCCTTGTATCCGTGCTTAATCATTCCATATACATCACCATTTTCTTTAATAAATGACATAGCACCATTGTGCGAATTTACAACACTAACCCCAGAGGCAAGATTGTCAGAAATATCAGCATCTACACTCCCATAGTTCCCTTCAAACCCACGGAGCTCTGAACCGTTTCGGAGGATATCCCCCCTAATTGAATGAACACCTCCACTTGAATCTAAACCCCACATAATTTCCTCACCAGGGTATAACGAATCCCATTTTTTAGTTATTAAGTTAGCACTATTATCACTGTACATTAAAGAACCGTTCTTTTGAACGGTACTACTACCGTAACCAACCGCACCTCCAAATAAATTTCCATCCGTATCAATAATATTTATTTGTCCTTTCTCGGTAGTAAAACAAACATCTTTAACATTTGCATATATTCTATAATCGACGACAGGATTAACTGCCTGATTTGAACAATCTCTTGTCCATTGGTCCGCATCATCTGATTTATACCAATCCCCGTTTCCGGTGTTGCCTCTGGTAACATAAGCAGTATTATCTTCATCAACCGCGACAACAATTCTGTCTGTATATTGGAATAAATCCTTCATTTTTTTATATGTAGAGTGAGTTTTATCCGCCATAAAAGGAAATTTTAGTTTGTTCCCAGAGACGCTCTCCGAATTTGAAAAAATTGTACCATCTTCTCTCCACATGTATGCACTCGGGCATGGTCCGCCACCGCCTGTAGTAGTAATATGTGTTACTTTTTCAAAATCAGCATGACTAGTATTCCAGAAGAATTCCTGGATAGTTACAGAGGAAGTTGCATTGGTGCCAGCATCTTGTCCACCCTTAAAACTAACAGTTCCATTAGTATGAAGTATCCACATACCAACAGTTGCAGGAAAAATTTGTTTTACATTAGACATTGTCGTGACAGAACTATCTGTTGTTTTGACTCCACCAATATTTGCAAATTTCATTGCATTATATGTACCGAAAAAATAAGCATTACCATCATTTTTAATAAAAGCAAACAATCCTCCCCATACACCACTATCACTTGCATAAATATCTTTAACATTTGTATAATTAAATGTACCACCACCAGAAAGGTCATAAAGACTACCGCAAGGAAAACTATCCTTAATCATAACTCTTCCCCACCCGTAAAGATCACCATTTTCTTTTAATGAAAGCCAGTAATTTTTACACCCAAGAACCTTTTTAACTCCACTTTTTAAATTTCCAGAATTGTCAATCCCTTTTATTGTTGCATCCGCAAAAGTATGACTTGTAGTGTTATGCCATTCAACACCTATATCTTGTCCCATTTTATCTTCATCCGACCAACAATAAAGACCACCTTCCATATCAATAGCACAGAAGGCTGTTGCATTAACGCCTCTATTTGGGAAAAGACTTTTATATCTTTTATCGTCAGGTGGATTAAAATCAAGAGGTCCTGTCCCATAATCCATGTTCGCGGATGGAGAATCGCCCCAGGTTTGTAAAACACCAAATTGGTCCAAAGACGCCATAAGAGTGCGACCAGTGTTCCAAACAGCACATTCAACACTAGCTCTTGGTCTAGGCCAATTAAATCCTAAAATACCACTTGACATAGCGGTTGCACTTGTTGAATTTGTTCCATTTACTTCAACTGTTGGTACAACTGCATTTCTGGATACATCCCCATTTGTTAAATTAAAATTAAAGCTGAGTGTTTCATTGGCATCAATCGCGGATTCAGCTCTTAATGCTAAAGTTCCAGTTGCTTTGGTCCAAATACCTTTACCTGTTCCACTAACTGTATTACTTTTAAATTGTAA
>Ga0209302_10000609_pt1 | contig 20769 bp, 18 predicted proteins | sample ArcOceMetagenome_2_FD_187445 | JGI IMG/M metagenome (GOLD analysis project Ga0209302, IMG submission 187445) | Marine eukaryotic phytoplankton communities from Arctic Ocean - Arctic Ocean ARC135M Metagenome (SPAdes) (version 2) | ecosystem: Environmental > Aquatic > Marine > Oceanic | place... | reverse complement strand
ATTACTTATATATATTACTTATATATATTACTTATATATATTACTTATATATATTACTTATATATATTACTTATATATATTACTTATATATATTACTTATATATATTACTTATATATATTACTTATGTTTCAATAGCTCAGTTGGTAGAGCACAAGGCTGAAAACTTTGGGGTCGTTGGTTCGAATCCAACTTGAAACACCTATCTCTCTAAATTCATTTAAATTAATATTTGCCTATACTTTATATAATATCAGTTTTTTTATTATGAAATCGTCTTTACAAAGCAAAAAACAAACAAACTTAACAACCTCTTTCGCAACAACCTACTACCTAAACGTACATATTCGATTAGCAACCCTTTTTTACCTCTCACAGTTGTTAGATATTTTCTCGTACGAACTACCTTTCGCGAACCAAACCACAAAGGTCTTTAAGAAAAATTCATCCCTCACCATAGTATACAACTTCCATAACTTATTTTCTCATACTAGGTTATTACTTTTCGCTTTACAAACCTCCTTTAGGGGAGGCCTAAAATCAATTACCAGCCTGTTCCCCAATGCAAACTGACTGGAACGGGAGGTAGCTGAATTATTTGGATTTGTTTTCGAAGGAAAAATTGATACTAGAAACTTAATGTTGCAGTATGGGGATTCGAGTGCCCCTTTCCTAAAGTTCTTTCCTTCTATTGGAGTCAAAGAAATTTCCTACAACTCCATTTTAGACCTTCTATCGAATATTAAGGTCACTTCCCAAACGTAAACTCGGATTATCGTCTAGTGGTTAGGACTTTAGATTTTCACTCTAACAACGTAGGTTCGAATCCTTCTAATCCGATATCTTCAATTCGTCACAAAATCAACACCTCCCTACTTACTACGCAAAACGCACTCCAAATTTACTCTTTCGGTACCACTTTTCTTTCGTTTCTCTAGTCGCTCCTTTAAGAAATGCTGCAATTCGGTGAAACTTCCGAAATAAACTACCTACAACGCTTTATAGAAAAAAATTAAAAATAGGTTTAAAAGATTCTTATATGCTCTTAAGTTGATTAAAGTACCTAACCCATAGTTTTAACGGTAAAGAGGTTCGTAGTATAAAGTTTTCGTGTTTACCAGTTCGAAAAAAAGTCTATAGCTTCCAAAAAGCTCCCATGGCCCATAAAACAAACTCACAACAACACTTAAAGTTTAAATTCTTCTTCTTCCGCCTCTCCTTTAAGGCTTACTTACAAGATGACTACCTACCTTGTCATTTCAAGGAAGGCTTAGCTTTCCTTTTCTTAATTAAAAAGCTGTTTCCGTTCTTCGAAACCAACCTCTTATTTTTAAAATCCTATCGTCTAGAATTCTTTACACTCAATACACCTCACCTTAAGTATTACTAAAAATTTTTAGAAACCTACGTGATGAAATTGGTAGACATGCGAGGCTTAAAACTTCGTCCTTTGCGGGGTCCTGGTTCAAGTCCAGGCGTGGGTATTTTGCTAATTATTTTTTGATCCACTTTACTTTTAATAACCCCCAACCTAACCCAAATTCCCTTCAACCACCCACAAGCAGTCACTGCCCTTTTCTTTAGTGGGTGACTTGCACACATTTTGTTCATTTATTTAGCTCTGTTTATAAGTTTTTCACTCTTCCTAAAAGGCAACCTCTAGGCTTAATTTTTTTTGTTTTCAGCGACACCAAATGAGTATTATACACCACTTACGCACTCTACACTTTGGACAATTTCGTACCTAAGTGTCACTATCTATACAATTTTTATTATTGCAACCACCCTTTATATACTCTCAAATGCAAACTTGTATTTAGCTCCCACGACCTCTAAAAACGTCGCCACCTTTTCGCTAATGACTGGTTTTGACCTTAGAAGTTTATTAACGAGTCCCCTACTCCTTTTGCTATTATTAAATCTCTCGTGAACAGGTCCAGTCACCTTGACGTGATTCAGCCACTTAATCTTCGGTTCACTCCAACTTAAGTTCTTTTACTTAGTAACTTTTTTCTTCATATGCTCGGTTTACTTATTTCTTTCTAACGCTTATTATTCCTCTCAGAATATATATGATTATACCATCACCCTATACAATTTCTACCTATGAACATTCTTAATCTTCTCCTCGAACAATGTCTTTACTTTTATCTTTTTCCTAGAAGTAATCTCAGTTTTAATAAATTTACTAATCGTAACGTCTACCTTTTCTTCGCTTTATTTTTACAATAACGTAAGTTTAACCAAAGCTAATTATTTCCAAAGCTCCTTACCTACCTCATTTTTACAAACGTTACTATTTTTTTTTTGAGTTTCTCTGCTTTCGGCACTAAACTTATTCGTCGTTTTAATTTTTATGTACTTAAAATTTTTAACGTTTGATTGATTTTTAATCGAAACAATTTTTTTTTACTCACTAACTTTATCAAACCTTAAGGGGGTGTTCTACATATTTTTAGTTTGGTTAAATTTTCTCTTTTGTGTTTTCCTTAAATGTGGTTTAGTTCCATTTTTTTTCTGAAAGCCGACTTTTTTTAAAGGAATTCCCACCCATTCACTTATGTTTTACATCACTTTTTTCTATTTCTTCCTATTTCTATTCCTCCTAATCTTTTTGTTAACGTATGTCTCGGACTTATTCTATTTTTACAACATACTCAACTTACTGCTTCTATCTATAGGAATTTTATTATTGTTAGTTATTGTACTAGAGTCGTTTTTCATTAAAACCTTTTTAGCTATTAGTAGTATTATCAACACGTTGGTAGTTTTCCTTGCTTTAACGGGAACTAATATCTTGGACATAACACCCTTCCTTTAACCCCCCTATAGTTGGCTGTTTTAAAAAGTCCTCGAAATCAGAAAAAAAAAAATATTTGACGGTTAAAAATTGCTTTAAAGGTAAATAAGTTCTCACTACGCTCCCATAAAATCTTAGCTTGTGGAAAATCGATTACCACAAGTCAAACTTCGTACAAAAACAAATTAAATCTACTTTCCTTTATACTTAAGTCTCGGTAACCCCCCCAAAAAAAGCGTAAACCTTCACCTATATTTGACTTTTTCTGGAGATTCTTACGAAACACTTATTTTGCTCTCGTCGTATATGTTTATTTACAACCTTTCTCTACTTGTCTTTTTCTCGGTCCTATTCCAATTCTTTAATTTTGAAATTAAAACTCTTTACTCTTTTTCTGCCCTAGGGTCAACTAACATCTTATCAAAAGTTTTAGTAATAACACTTCTGTCCATGGCAGGGGTACCTCCATTTTGGGGTTTTTTCTCTAAAATGTTTATTTTCACCCTGATCTTAAACTCAAAGTTTGTCTATCTGTTTATATTGCTCCTTACATTACTTTTCGTAGCACTGTACTTCTATGTCCAAAATATACGCTTCCTTAACTCCAGCTCCCCCTCAAATTTCACCCCCATTAATGGTCTCCAACTTCGGGTTGTTCCGTTCCTCCATTACATTAACTATACTATACTCTTTTTACTCATCTTTGGGTTTACTCTTACGGAAGACCTTTTACTATTGTTTGCCTGAATATTCCTATAATCCTACTTTATAAATGTTGCTTCAGCCGCGAAAATTTAAACAAAAACACAGACAAAAGAAACGAATTTTCCAACCCTTTACCTTTAAGCACCTTCAATACGGGGACTCCGGATTAAAAATTTTACAACCGTTACGCCTACCGGCAAAACATATCTACCGACTTAAACTATACTTAAAGAAAGCAACCAGGCGCTCAGATTTTACAAAACGCTTAATTTGGTTCAACATTTTCCCACACCTCCCCTTAACCAAAAAATCCAAAGGGGTTAGAATGGGTAAAGGTGTCGGTAAGCTATCTACATGGGTTAGCTACCTACGAGCGGGGTCCTTTATTTTTGAACTGAAAAATTTAAGATTAGGTCGAACCACCTACTTCTTAAAGCAAATTGCCTTTAAATTACCGGTTCGGTCTATTTGCTTCACTCCTACACCAAAATTAGTAAAATTAAGCTCTATCAAATCGACCAATCCTTCAGCGACGTATTATTTTTAAAATTAAGACTTTTTTGTTGTGGTATGGTTATATATATTACTTGCTTTTCCTTTTTTTCATTTTCTTGACGCTATTGTTCCTTTCGCGATTAGTATTTTTAAATACTTTTTACCGAACTAACTTGTCGTCATTTGTTTTACAACACGTTATAAGTTTCTTTACTTTCTTTTCTTTCGTAGCGCTGGTTACAATTTACAATTTACTGGATTTCTATTCTTACTTGTCGGTCAATATCCTAATGGATCCTTTAGTTGTTGGTTATTTTGACACCATGCCCATTGAACATAGTTTTCACAGCTTTCTTCTTACGCTTCATTTACTATCTATCTACTCATTCCCCTTCATTTACATCTTTGTCCTAATAACTATCATATCTTTACTTTTTTGCCTATCTTACAATATTAGTGAAGTTATGGGATTTTCCTTCTACGCGACGTTAATTCTAGTAGCGGGTTACGTTTTATTCTTTACAGATTCGTTAATCTTATTTTTTCTTTCTTATGAGTTATTACTTGTACCGTCTTTCTTCATTTTATACAATTTTGCAAAAACGCGACGTTGTGTAGAAGCCGCTTACCTAATGTTTTTCTGAACCCAGTTCGGTGCAATGTTCCTTATATTTAGCTTCTTGTACCTATTTTTTATTTGTGGGACATCGACGTTTTCGGGCCTAAGTTTTATTACCTTCTCCCCCTTTGAACTCAACTTCCTTTTCTTATGTTGACTCATCGGTTTTGGTGTAAAGTTACCCATTTGACCATTCTACGGGTGATTACCTAAAGCGCACGTCGAAGCGTCGACCAACTTCTCCATTTTCTTAAGCGGAGTTCTAGTAAAATTCGCCTTTTTTGGTCTACTTAAGTGCCTTGTTACAGTTCAACTTGAGCCGACATTTTTCTACATTTACCCCTTCCTCTTAATTGGGATTGTGGACGCGGTCTTTAAGTTGTTTTATCAAATCGATTTAAAAAAGCTTGTAGCCTACTCAACTGTTGTAGAAATGCACTGATTAACGATCTGTGTTATTAGTGGACACTCCCCTCTGATGCTCGCAAGTTTCTGTATGTTAATTAGTCACGCGCTATTGTCAACAAACTCTTTTTTATTAGTAGATGCGATTGGTCGTAGATTCAAAACGCGTCTAGTAACGGAAATTAATGGAGTTAACTTTGTCTGTCCTAAACTATTTCTGGTCAGTTTAATAAACCTACTCATATTCTTAGGTTTCCCTGGTTCAATCATGTTTGTCGCAGAAGTCCTATTTTTTGCCTTCTTCTTTGACCTCTTTCCACTGCTTTCGGTAATATTGATAATCTTACTTTATTTATTAGGCCCAACCTTTTTCTTTAGAACCTGAACTAACGTCTTATTTGGATCCTCCACAATTTTCCTAAAAACCCTTCCTCAAGATTTGTTAGCAAAGGAGTTGATCCTTTATGGAGGTCTACTTATCCTAATGTTTTGATTAGGACTTACTTGACAAGCCTTTATATTTTAATTTAGGCAATACCTATAAATGGCTTCCCCTTCTCAAGCAGGAAAACGTTCAATTTTTTACAAACGAAGGCACGGGTCTAGGACTCCTGCACTTCAAAAACGTCCACAAGTTAAAGGTATTGTAACACGAGTTACGACCATGTCTCCCAAAAAACCTAATTCGGCGCTCCGGCACATTGCAAAAGTTAAGCTAACAAACCGTTTACGAGTCACTGCCAGAATCCCCGGTATTGGGTACATCTGTTCGAAATATAACCGTGTATTAGTTAATGGGGGTAGAGCAAACGATTTACCCGGTGTCGGTTACACAATTATTAGAGGAGTTTACGATTTCTCGTCCGTAATTTACAAAAAAAAACGTCGTTCTGTTTACGGAACTTCGCGACCTGAGGGTCATACAAAGTTTGTCAGAAGAGCTTTGAGGCTTTTTTAGTCAGAGAAAGTATATGCTAGTTTATCGGCAAACGCGCTACTTAAACCGATAAGTATTCTACGTTGAAACTACCTTAAAGCAATAAATAGCGTATCCGTTGATTACGATATTTTAAAATCCGTAAAATTCGAACGTAATTTTAAAAATCACCTAAGAACTTATATTGTAGCTCATCCTGTCACAAAAATTAAAAGACGTGTTTACAGTCGACGAAAGCATCTTTACAACTGACCGACCTACTTTAACCTAGTAACCCTCTGATCCTCTGATTATCGTTTTAGGTTAAAATACCTTTCGGCGTTAATCGAACCCAATCTCTTTATATATCGTTACTTAACCTTTAATCAAGCACTAACCCACTCTAAAAATTATTCTTTCTTTAAGTCAAACTCAGAGTTTAAATCAGTAGCTGTAACTAAGAACGTTAACAGCTATTTCCATACACCTAATCAATCATCCAATGCATACCTACCCCGCTATTTTACCTCTTTTCTACACTTAACGAGTTGAAAGTCGCCCCATCTCCTCTATTTAGACAATCCCCAAAACCCATCCTCAGTCTTACTTAAGTCGGCTTATAGCTTTTATAGTGTCCCCACTTCCCCAATTACAAAATTTGGTATCAGTCACTTATCGTTAAATACATTCCAATTTTACTTAAAGTATGCTAAGACTATCTACCGTATACTAACTTTACTAACCCTCAAATCTATACTCTAATTACCTATAAATGTCTACTGTTAAAGTAACTAATACCACAAAAACACTCTACTTCAATGCAGGAACTCTAAGAAAAGTATTCTTAATTAACGAAAACTCACTCCACAGAACAAAAGAAAAAGACTTTAAAGACCGATCTTCTACCATACCCTACCTTTTCCTAGGTCTAAAAATTAGAATTTATACAGGTAGGGTATGACGTAAAAAACGAATTAACAGGTGAATGGTGGGGTTTAAGTTTGGTGAATTTACGTGAAACAGAAAAATTGCTTTGTATAAAGCTAAGCAAAAAAAAAAAAAAAAAAAAAAAAAAAAAAAAATAATGAAACTTGAATGAATTTCAGCAAAACTATTATCTCTAATTTCTTGAGCACGATCGGGGTCTTTATGGCCCTTAACTTTTGGACTAGCTTGCTGTGCAGTCGAAATGATGCACGCTGCTATGAGTCGTTACGACATGGATCGATTTGGTATTATTTTCCGAGCCTCCCCAAGGCACTCTGATTTAATTATAGTAGCGGGAACTTTGACCAATAAAATGGCACCTACGTTACGACGTCTTTACGAACAATTACCTGACCCTAGATGAATACTGTCAATGGGAAGCTGCGCAAACGGTGGTGGCTACTACCATTACTCCTACGCCGTAGTACGGGGTTGCGATCGTATTATCCCCGTAGATATTTACGTACCAGGTTGCCCACCAACCGCCGAAGCACTTCTTTTTGGTCTTATCCAACTTCAAGGTAAAATCGGTTTTCTACTATCGGACTTAAACACCTCTAATGAGTGATACGGTGGTGATCACGTCTAAATTAATTATTTTTGTTTTTGAGAAAATTACCAGTTACCTCTAATGCCTCGAGAAATATAGTTCAAGCAAAAATACCCTTCGAGTGACCTAAACTCCCTAAATCTTTAAGGGTAACGTCCTTAAGTAAAGCGGGTCGGGCCTCCAATGGTCGAATTGTTTGTTGGACAAAAAAAAGTCGAAAGCTCCTCCAACCTTTACCTAGGGTAAACTTCTCTTTTAGACCGACAATGATTTCAGCTGTAAATACCCTGTTTTTACTACCACAAAATTCAAAACTTGTAGGGTTAGTTTCAACCCTTGACGGTGGGCTAACATTTCTCCAATTAACTGAGTCTAAAGGATTGTTTGATTACTTGTATAGAAAAAGTAATACCAATCACATTAAACGCCTCTTCCTTAACCCAACTTTCGCCTACGTTTTCCAGCTCTATAACACCGACAAGGTGTCCTTCCTAGAACTACAGCCCGGGTTAGGTGCTCAGTATGCTCGCAGCGCAGGAGTCTTTGCGACATTTATTAAACTAAACTTATTCGACCATACTGTTACATTTCGCTTACCTTCCGGAGTCGAAAAAATTGTCTCCATTTACGCATCGGTTATGGTTGGACCCGTCGCCTTCAAGTCTAAAAAGTTACTACGAAATACTAAATCGGGATTTTGGAGAAATTTAGGACTGAAGTCGAAAGTTAGGGGAGTCGCTCGTAATCCCGTAGATCATCCTCATGGTGGTCGTACCAAATCTATTAGATACCCTCGTACTCCTTGGGGAAAGACTACAAAGTATAAATAATATGAAATTTGAACAAGTTTTACATATTTACTGAACGAACCATTTTTTATTCAACGGCCGCATAAACACCTTTAACGTAACTTTGTATGATTTTTTTGAAAACGTAGGAGGATTAAAAAAAACAACAAAAAAAGCTCTCATATCTCGTTTTGAGTTAACGACTTTTTTGAAAACTCCCAAAAAACCTTTAAACTTATACGCTAAGGCGCTTTTACGGGCTATTAACATACTCTTGTCACAAGTTAGTACGGTTAACAACCAAATTACCGAAATTACAAAATTATCAATTGTTAGGCTTTATTTACTAAAAACCTTTAGAGGAAGAGCCCAAGCAATCGGTAAACCGAGCCATGGTCAACGTACGTGATCAAATGGATGATCGGCTTATAATTCAAACAGAATCCTAAGGGATTATATTAGTACGATGCAAAAAATATTAAAAAAAGATTACAAAGAAGAAAGAGTTGATTATCGCCGATTAGCCCGTAAGTATAAAAAAAAAAACTTAAGCGACGTATCGGCAAAAAAAGCAAAAAAATTAGTAACACGCTGATTTTAATAAATTTAGATTTCGTGGAAAACAAACTAAACTCCTCTTCGACCAATCCTAAATTAGTTCTTTATTTCCTTTCCTTAAAAAAAAAACTTGGCCTATACCCCCTTTTAGCAACACCTGGATTATTGGCACTTTGCATCAATTTAAACTTAAGTTTAAGGTTCTTTACCAATATATTTTTTACCCCCACACGTTATTTAAAAACCCCTTCCCGTACGCTTAGTCAATTAGCAGACACCCGGAAACAAAAACTAACCTCTACTAAAAAGTACGTATCTCACCGACAAAAATTAACTGCGGTAGCTAAAGTCTCTAAGTCCCCTAGTTTTTTATCCATAGTTTCCTGACGCCGGTGACTCTTACTAGGACGTCGGTTACGTCCCTTCGATAGAATTATGTCAAAATGACGAATAAATTGAGAAAGGTTCACAACTTGCCGAAATAAGGCGTTTTTAGAAACACTTAAAGGTCGTTTAGTGGCCCTTACCAAAGCTTCATTCAAGAAGTCAACCTCCCCCAATTACTTTAACCAAAATACCCCGTGGGGTCTATTTTCAAAAAAACCAAATTTTTACTTATTACGCCGAAAGAAATTTAACTCAAATCCTAAGTACGGTTGCTGAAGGATTTTGCGAAAGTTGTTTATCCGACGCCGCCAACGTAAGATTTACTTAAAAAAAAGTTTTTCTAATAGGGCTATTTACTTAAAAGTAAGCCGACACAATTCCTACAAATTACTTTCCTCTCGATCAGTAGTACAGTGGTCGTCTCTCTCTTTATTGCCCACCCCGTCAAAACACCAGCTTAACTACCTTAATGTACCGACAAAGTCGTCTGGGCTAAACGAAGCCAAGTCCCTAACTCAACTACGGTGAGAATTATTTACCAGACGCTTTAAATTAACTCGTTTTCCTTATAAAACGTGAATTACCCGAAAACCAAGAGTACGAAAGTCTAACGTAAAAAAAAAGTTGGCGGGGCGAGAAGTAAACATTCGCCACCTAAAGCTAACTAAGCTTTCATCCCGACTTAAATCTTTAAATTTCCGTAAAAAAAAGCTTTCGAAGGCTCAGTTACCTTTAAAGCAAGTACGTACACAAGGTACTATCCCCGGCTATCTGCAGTTAAACAAGTGACACCCTTACCGATCACTTCGGTGAACTAAGGGGCTTACTATTGCTACTGCTCGCAAGTTGACCAAAAAAAGTCCGGTATTATCTATCCAAAAGAATCTTCTCCTTACACGACCACTAAGTGACTCAACGTTTTTTATCAATTTCCTACGACCTAGCACCTTAAATAAGTTACCCTTCTTTAGAACCTTCCACTCTAGTTTAGTTCTCTGAAAAAAGTTAGTTTTGGGAAAACGGCAACTTTTTTTACCCCCAACTAAACTAAACTACACCCACCCCAACCTTAATTTAAAGACTTCCAGTAAAGGAAAGTTAAAGTTAAAAGCTATTGGTAAAGGAAAGTTAAAGTTAAAAGCTATTGGTAAAGGAAAGTTAAAGTTAAAAGCTATTGGTAAAGGAAAGTTAGGGTTAAAGGCTACCAATAAAGGCAAGTTAAAGTTAAAGGCTATTGGTAAAGAGAAGTTAAGGTTAAAAGCTATCAATAAAGGCAAGTTAGGGTTAAAGGCTATTGGTAAAGGAAGGTTAAAGTTAAAGGCTATTAGTAAAGGAAAACCACGCCTTAAGCTACGTGGGGTTAAACTTCTATCATTACAAGGTAAGCCAAGATTATCTCGACCCAAATCTTTTTTAAGGCGCCTAATCCCTAAAGCTAGTTCGGAAGTTGCGGGAAATTTTTATAGATCAGCCGTAAACAACGAATTAATTGGTAGTAAACTTGGGTGACCGTCGGTTAAACTATCAGCAAGCTTCCTACCCCTTCAACATAAACGCCGTACGTGAAAAATTAGTACCGCGCGTAGATTAATACCATCTCTACTTAAAAAAAATTATCGTCGCATCGGAAAGCGTTACAAGCAACGACCGTATAACTTCGTACCGTACACACAACTTAAGCGGAGTAAGTACTTACTAAAAAGACTACTACCTACCTTAGATTATGCACTAACTTGTCCTTTACCATCTTACAGCTACCTTGCCCAACGTACACTCCTTTGCGGAACCTCTCGCCAATTACTCTCTTACAAAATACGGCCCTTCTGGAGACCAAATCGAAAGCGTCCGTTATGGCGATCCCGTCGTCGTCGATATATAAAGTACTTCACTACCAATTACGCAAAGTTTAATTTAAATGTCCGGCGCCGAAGTTCGATAGGACGTCTGCCAAGATTACATAGAATTAAAAAAAAAATCAAAAAATTTCGAAGAAAACTTTTCGTAAGGAGAACATTCGGCTATAAAATTCAACAAAAATCCCCCACGGTATGCAGTAAACTTTCTCGGGGAGTAATTAAGTCCTTCTATTACAAAACCCACTTACCTAATTTCCTCAGTGTAAACTATCCTAACTCTTTACGCCTCAAGTCATTGGGTACGCTACTAACGCTGGGGGGCTTGTCTCAACCATTACTAACGTATATCCCAAATCCACGCTACTTCCTTGAATCGGACTACTCTGTAGATTTTGTAATGCCCCCGCACGGCTACCTTTATCTGACCCCCCTATCACATACCCCCATTTTACTCAAATGACTAGCAGTTAAGATCAAAACCTACTCCTTTACCTCTTTTTATGACATAAAAGAATTTTTCTTAAAGAAATATTCGGGTGGGTCAAAAACCCTCAAATCGCCCCTTTTCCTAAAGCGTCGTAGGGTACACAACAAATTTTGATCTTTGTACCAAACGACTTCTTTTACGGAAGCATCCTTACAACAAACCCCTAAATTAACCCAAACCCCAACAGTACGTATGGGACTCAGCGGACATTTAGCTCCACAAGTTGACCCCAAAATCCGACGTATACGTTTTAAGCCGGGATATTCAAAAATTTGAAGAACGGCTAGAAAAGCCCTTAAATTCTCACTTAACTTAACGTACCTTTACCAGCATCAGCTTACAAAATTTTTAATAAAATTCTTCAAATTCTCTAAAATAAAATTAATGCAGTACCACGAATTGCGTATAGTAAACATACTTCTTTACAGCCGTCTCGCACCCGACTTAAGTTCGGCAAAAGACTTTATATCCTCGAACTTAGTATTCGTTAACGGAAGTCTTTGCTTAAATCAAAACCTTATCTTACTCAAAAACGACCTTTTTCAGTTAGTTGTATCACTAAAGTACTATATTCTAACTAAATGATTATTATTGTGGGTAAAAAAAAAAAAAAAACGTTTATCGAAATTTGCCCTAAAAAATCATTTAAAGTTAAACTCGCATAGGTCTGGATTACTCTCAGAAAAGTTCCCTAAGTGAATTCTCACTACTTTATTTTTTAAAGCCGACATTCCGGCTTACTTAGAAGTTGACTATTTTACACTTGCGGGATTTATCTTATATCAACCATTCCGATACCTAGATTTTAACCCATTCACGTGACAATTTAATCAGTATAGTATATATAATGTCTATAACTGAAAGTACATTACTTAGTGTATGTAATAAATTTTAGATTTTGAAATCTGGAATATTTAATTTTTGACAACCAACTTTTTTATCAAACTCACTTTCCGAGCGAAAAGTTAAAAGCTTTACCCTTAATTTTGGGCCTCAACATCCCGCTTCGCATGGAGTATTACGTCTTGTAGTACAACTCAACGGAGAATTAGTCGAGCGTGCAGATCCGCACGTAGGGTTTTTACATAGAGGAACCGAAAAATTAATCGAAAATAGGACCTACCTAAAGGCTTTACCCTACTTCGATAGACTAGATTACGTATCTATGATGAGTCAAGAGCATGCCTTTTGTATCACCGTAGAATCTTTATTAAAAACCATTTCTCACACCTCCCTTTACGTCCAAATAAGGGTATTGTTTGATGAACTCACCCGAATTCTTAACCACCTTCTAGCGCTCTCTACACACTCACTCGACGTAGGAAATATGGCCCCAGTATTTTGGGCATTCGAAGAGCGGGAACGGTTAATGGAGTTTTACGAACGGGTATCTGGTGCACGAATGCATGCAGCGTTTTACCGTCCTAACGATATCGATTGAACAGGATTAAACTACCAATTCTTCTTAGACGTCGCTCTCTTTGCTAGAGACTGCTTTAAGTCCTTAACGGAAATTTTTACGGTCTTAGCGACTAATAGAATCTGAAAATCGAGATTAGTTGGAGTTGGAACAATTAACCTAGCGGATGTCTCAACGTACGGTCTAACCGGGCCTGTCGCAAAAAGCGCAGGGCTGAAAAAAGACATAAGATTTTTAAAGTCTGAAACCTACGCACATTACTGATTTCTATCTATCCAAGGTTACTTAGGTCGAAATGGGGATAGTTTTGACCGTTTTTTAATTAGATTACGTGAAATGTACGAAAGTGTAAACATAGTCTTCCAAATTTTAACAAACTTAACGACTCTAACGTTTAAAGATACTGAAAGTAGCAACCCGCATTTAGCGCAGTCTGACTTCTTCTCCTTTTTTAAGCTTCTCTATAAGCAACGCTTTGAGTCACTCAACTACAATACCAAGTATACTTCCATGGAGTCCCTAATCAATCACTTTAAAGCCTACAGTGAGGGAATTACGGTACCTCGGGGTTTCGCTTATAAGTCAGTCGAAGCTCCTAAAGGAGAGTTTGGTGTATCACTAATCTCTGATGGAACTTCTAACCCATACCGTTGTAAAATACGGACCCCAGCTTACCACCATATGCAAGTTATGCCTCGTATGGTACAAGGGCACTACTTCGCAGATTTAGTAACAGTATTAGGTTCAATAGATATTGTATTTGGAGATGTTGATCGGTAAAAATATTTTATATGAGAGAAAGACAAAAAGAGTGAAAGCTGCTAGATAATTATAGAAGAAAGTTTTTTCTAAAGTATGAGTGTAAAAAAATAATTTCCAAAAGTTTAATAAGTAATCGATACTCAGGATTAATTCCGAAATATATCGCCCGTATACGACTTTCATTCGTCACAACACAAGCCTCAACTAATAAGCATCGAAATAGATGTGTAATCTCTGGACGAGAGCACAATGTTCTTAGAAAAGTTCAGTACTCACGTTTTGTTTTTCGTGATAGCGCAACTCGCGGTGCTTTACCTGGCGTCAGTCGATTAAGTCGCTAAAGCGATCAGGGGTCTCTGCTTCTACCGAAGTATAGCTAGGGCATTCTTAGGTTCATATCCTGAAGAATTCTGGTGCAATTCCGGATACTTTGATTTAATCCCCCGGTTTAATTAACATCTACTTATATTTTAATACGCCCCCAAACCCCTTTATGAATGTCTAGTTTATTAGAAGCCATCTTTAGTTTTTTCACCGAAATTATATATTTTAATATGTACTTCTTCCGCCTCTTTTTTAATTATGCTGCGTTACAACAAGCTTTGACGACTTTACTAGATGAGAGTCTTTTTACTTTATTATTTTGCTACCACCTTCTTTCCTCACTACCGGGATTAAGCGTTTTTTCAACTTGAGCCGAAAGCTTCTATTTAGCTTACGGAACTAGCTACACACTCCTTTTCACGTTAAAAATTACTGCTTGTCTATCTTTCCTTATCCTTATTAGAGGTGGGGTGCCTAGGTATAGGTACGATTTCCTTACGAAGCTAGGGTGAGTTAAGTTCTTAGGCTACACCTTAGTTATTTTTATCATGGCACTCGTTTCCTGCTGACCTTGGTAATAAATTTTATGAAATTTACCCTTTTCGTTAACCGACTTACAGTATTTCTCTTACAGACGTTTAGCTACACTATCTACCGACTCATCTCCTTTGTAGTTAACTCAACCCTATCCTTCCTCACCAAGTACTTCTTTTTTTGAAAAACTTCCAACTTTGCCGACTCCTATTGATTTTTATTCAGTAATAAGGTAGTCATTACCTCAGGTAGATACCTATAACTTTTTAACTGGAAACTAGCTTAACCGGTAAAGCGCTAGATTTTGGGTCTAGTGAGTATAGGTTCGAATCCTATGTTTCCAATATACTTTGCTTCAATAATCCCTATGTGTACCTTTTAAGCCATCTCCGATTAGCAGTCGCTAAAAAACTCTTTTTTTTCCAACTTACCCTCAATCCCCAAAGCCGACAACTCTTAAAATTACTACTAAACCTGCGATTGGTGCGAAGATTCGCTAAAGTTAAGGGTTTACAGTATAAAATATTCCCCAACTACTCAAAATACGGTAACCCTGTAAAGAACTTCAAGGTTTATTACCGGCTCCGAAACCCTATTTTAATGAAATTAAAGTCTTTAGTTTTAATTAACAAATCACTCGGAGCTTCGTCTATCATAGTTGAAACGTCGGGAGGGGTAATGACCCACCACGAGGCGTTCCGCCGAAAATTGGGCGGTGTATTAGTCTGCTCTATCCTTTAATTCGGTATTTAAAGTACCCCTAACTCAGGTACTACACGTACGTTATCTAGGTGTTTGTTATTTGTCAAAGCTGCAAAAGTTTTAGCCGTAAGTGTTGCATTTTTACCAATCACTGGATGTGCGATTGGAACTGGTATTATCTTTGGGTCCTTACTTAGAGCTATCGCCTACTCCCCTGAGCAAGAAGAAGTTATGTTTAACTACGCAGTTTTAGGTTTCGCTTTTATCGAAACCTTCGCTTTTATGCTTTTTGGGGCCGCTGGAGTTGCTTTATTTTTCTAAGGTCTTATTTGGTTAATGTTCACAAGGTTCTAGTAGTTCAATTGGTAGAGCGCTAAACTGTGACTTTAGAAGCTGCGAGTTCAAGTCTCGTCTAGAACCCTTTATATTTAGATTTTTTGGGAAATATGAGTAACCCGTGTTTAAACCGATGAGGGTCTAATATCTATTGAAATTCAGTATGATATTCCGATATCCGATATTCGTTCAACCTAAAGCAAGATTTAATTATAGAAGATCTTTTACAAACGTACCTTTATTATGGTCTAAAAGTCCAAGCCAACCTTTTCCACAATTCTTACTGGTATAAATCCTCGACACTACCACCTAAACAATCACTAAAACACTCACTAAGGTATTATAACAAAATAAACCATTTCGATATCCTAAGTGAAGAAATGGTTTATTATTATTTAAGGATTAAACAAAAAGATCTTTATTTTATGAAGTTATGAATTATGAAATTTGCAAACTGAGTTGTAATAAACTGATACTGATTTCAACCTAAAAATCGAAAAATGAAAAAAAAAAAACGAATGAAAGACACAGTCTTCTTTAAAACCCCCCCACTAAAAACCATTAGTTACCTACGTCGACTCAAAGCCGTTACCTTAAGACGGCATTTTTTAGACTGGGATAGGAGAAATTTGTATAAATTTTAATGCTAATTTAAAATATAAATTTTTACTTTATATTTTTTTTACGAAAACAACAATAACAACAAACAATGTTTCGTTTTATATACTTCCCCATAAAGTACTCTTCCTAAAATCTACACTTAAGCCCATCTCGTGGTACTTCTCAACTAACCGTTTTTTAGAGTCGCCCCGTAAGTTTACTACTCCTTACTGACCAGCTACGCCGACTGTTAAATACTTTCTTTTTTTACGAAAATCAACTATCACGGCCTTTTTTATAAATACCATGGTCGACACTCCTCTTTGCTTCCGAAAAAGTAAATCACTCTTTTACCAAACTTTTGAGATTCCTACACTCCGGTTTATGAACTTTTTAATGCGGCACGGTAAACGAGAGTTAGTCCTAAAGTGTGTAACACTAGCTCTAAGTAACTTCCTCTCCAAATGATCACTTTTGGAGGAAAGTGGTGGGTTTTTTGAGACGTGATATTCACTACTAAACCTCTCCCCAACCCTTTTAATTAACTCAAAAACAGTAAAATCTAAAATATCTACGTATACGCACCAAAACTTATCTCACAAGAGCTACATATTTAATTATAGGTATCACTATAATAACGTATTTACTTTAAAATTCTACCTATTCCGTATACTTAAAAAAATTAAGCCACTCTTTAGCTTTTTTATCCAAAAAAACGATAAGCTACGCCGAAAACATGGTCGAGGTAAGGTTGATAAGATGAAAGTAATGTGGAAGTACGTTCCTAGGTACAAACGTTTTTATCAAGCAATGCACTGATTACTCAAAGATTTAAACTTTCAAAAGTATAAAAGACTCGAGACGCGACTTTTTCACGTCTTTGAAACTTTTCTCCTCACACCTGAATTAAGTTTCTTAACAAAAATAAAAAATTTTGTCCACTCATTTGTTTTTAAAAAACACCGAAAAACTCTCTTAGAGACTCTTAAGACGTCGATATAGTACAATTTTGTGGTATGGTTCTAATAAACAAAACATATTTAAAAAAAATTTTTTTCAAAATAAAGTACGCGACAAGCGCCACTTAAATCTAACGAGTTACCGTGTTGAAAGACCAAAAAGCCTATACTATTTCCATAAAATTATATCATTCCCGGTATTTTGGAAGTGTATTATACTAAAAACTTTAACCTCGGTCCAACATAAACCCGTATGCCTTTTTCTATCCACCACTTATTACTTAAAGTTTGTTCTCCCCACCCAATCGCTGCGCTTTTGTACTGACTACTTTACCCCGTCAATTACCTTCACCCTTAATTACCGCGCTGAGTCGATCAAATTATTTTATCAAAAGTTTAATCAAGTAATGCGTCTTTTTTACTCACCTTTTTTCCTTAAATTAAAGTTTAAGGGAAAAGGATATTACGTCTACAAAAATAAGCGTAATACTATAACCCCTCAATTTGGTTTTTCCCACCGTAACTACGTCTACTCCTCGTCCATCAACGTTAAATTTTTGTCAAAAACTAAAATATTCTTATTCGGTTTATCAAAAATTGACGTACTACGGACAGCGCACACGTTTAAAAAACTTAAATCAATTAATATATTTACCGGTCGGGGTGTGCGATTTGCAAAACAAATTATTTACCGTAAAACCGGAAAAATTAGTTCCTACCGATAACGCCAAATTCGCTTAGCGAAAAGCTAGTGTTAACTTATAAATTTGTTTTTTATGATTTCTGCATTTGTAAAACGCCTTTTTACTAAAATGACTATCCTGCACTTTTCTTATCTTTCTTGACAAACTCACGAGTCGTTTATTACCCCGTGATTAATTGTAAGCTTATACCTCAGCTTCTCAATCCTATTCATCAGCGTCTGTTTTTAGCGTACCTCCATTCGTACTTAGCTTAAACCTCACCAAAGAGAGAGGCGTTCTGCTATACGAAAAACTATATTTGTTATTTGCTATTAATTTCTTTTCTTTCGCCCCTACTTTACTAATTTTACACTGTCTCTTTATCTTCACCTTTAAAAGATGATTGGGTCCTGTCGGAACTTTTTACAGCTCAGGCCTAACTTTTACCATAACAGTACTTTTTGTTCTGAATGAACTCTACGTTATTTTAGTTTTTGGTAACTATTACTATGTTGATTTTGGTCGATGATTCTTCTGCCTTGACCTAATCGACTCACACCTAGTCTTTTGTGTAGATAGTTTAGCGCTAACTTGTGCAGCTTTGGTACTAACCCTTACAACTTTCGCCTTGTATTTCGGTGTAGAGTATATGTACCGCGAAGCATTTATCAATAGACTTTTATACCTCTTAAATCTCTTTGCCACTAGCGTAATTTTTCTTTTCTTTTGTTTCGACTACTTTCTTATTATGTTCGCTTGAGAGTGCATTGGTTTGTTTTCATTATTACTTGTTAACTTTTACTCAACCAGAGTTTATACAATTAAAGCAGCCCTCAAGACCTTCGTCTTCTCCCGAATTAGTGATATGTTTATGTTTATTGCATTTTTACTAACCTTGGTAGTTTTTAACTCGACTGATCTATCGTTAATTTTTTTACAAATCCCTTTCTTAACATTCCATTATCTCTTTTTCAGTACAACATCGGTACACTTTTTAACATTTTTTTCTTTTTGTATTGTTACTTCAGGGTCAATTAAAGCGGCGCAATTCTTCTCCCATGTCTGATTACCTGATGCAATGGAAGCACCTACTCCCGCTTCTGCACTTATCCACTCGTCTACACTTGTCGTTGCGGGTATCTTTCTTATTATTCGCTTCTCGGTTCTCTTTGAGTTTAGTCTGTTCACGAACTATTACTTAATTCTGCTCGGGGGATTAACACTTTCGTTTGGGGCAGTAACGGCTGTTTTCCAAAATGATATTAAAAAACTTGTTGCCTACTCAACAATTAGTCAAATCGGTTACTTAGTTTGTGGGTGTGGTTTTTGTTGCTACGAAGAGGTTTTAATCTACTTAGTCATCCATGCTTTAAACAAAGCTTTCCTATTCGTTTTAGTCGGGTATACTGTCCACTTTTTCAACGGAAACACGGATATGAGGCAAATGGGGTCGGGATATCTTTACTCCCTAGACATTGCAGTACTTTTATTCGGAGTCTGCTTTAATCTTGCAGGTTTACCTTATAGTGCGGGTTTCTTAGGTAAAGAGTTCCTACTATTTCAAGTCTTGAGGGACGATTTCATCTCATTATTTGTTAGAGGGTGCTGATTAGTCAGCTTCTTTTTTACACCTATATATATGTTTATCCTCGTGTTTGTCGTTTCGTTCGGTCCTAAAAAAAGTACCTTAACCGTCTACTCAGATATCTGATATACTAACTTTTACCAGTCCTATAAAAGCCTGTTAACTACACTAAAGACCAACCCTTCCCTTAATCATCAACTAACTACTAGGTTGTTGTATCGATTTCAGTACACTGTTATAACCTCAAGAACAACTATTTACCTCTTATTTACCTTTTGGTGCTTCTTCTTCTTCTTTGGGGAAAGCTTACTACTCATCACCTTTAATTTTAACACCCTCAGTGACCTAATTCCCTCTTCATTTTTTATGACCTTCAAATCCCACATCATCTTTTTTTTAAATAATGGAAATAACTTTATGGGTGATGTAATTTTTTTTTATATTTTATTTTTTACCACAAGTGCATTTCTATTTCTCCTTAACCTAAGGTATATGTCTACCTACCGTTACTTCTATAACCTCGTCTACTTAGACCTAATTTTTGCAACACTAACGTTGGTCCTTTTCGCAGGAACTTCCGCCCTCCTACCATTAGCCCTCTTCCTAACGTACAAGAGTCGCCTCTCTACTGGAAATCCTGCTCGATCCTAATTTTACCGTAACTGTAGAATAGGGCACTTTAGTCCCGTCGCTACGGTTTACCCGTTCCTAAGGGGGTGTAGTTTAGTGGTTAGAACAGGGTGCTCATTCCACCTTAGCTTGGGTTCGATTCCCAGCACTCCCTATATATGTCTAACCCAAAAGTCTGAGACTTGTGGAAAAGTGTTAAGTACTACCATAACACACTCCTTAACTTAACTTTAATAACCTTCACCCTTCTGTCCATCTTAAGTATTACGCACCCCCACCTCCTCCCCCTGACTATTTTGTGGTTTTTGAACGACGTGTATTATTATTACCTTATACAAGCCTCTACGTGAGTAGGTACGAACTTATCCTCAATAATTACGGCTTTACCGAACTTTCCTTCACATATACCCAGTCAAGATAATAAAGAGTTTTTCTACTTTATAATTATTCACGTTATCCCTGGATTTACCCAACTATCTTACCTATACCGCAGGCTAGATACCCTAATACCTCGTTTAATTGTACAAGTTATTCGGGGGTCTGTATTAAATTATTTGTATAGATTAGGCCGCCGGTGGTTTAGGTCTTTTTATTAGGAAAAGGGTACTGTATCTGTGTTTTAGAACATATAGAACGCACAACTTAACCCCCCTATATCTCTAACCTAACCCAACATATATGCC
>Ga0209302_10000608_pt1 | contig 20844 bp, 12 predicted proteins | sample ArcOceMetagenome_2_FD_187445 | JGI IMG/M metagenome (GOLD analysis project Ga0209302, IMG submission 187445) | Marine eukaryotic phytoplankton communities from Arctic Ocean - Arctic Ocean ARC135M Metagenome (SPAdes) (version 2) | ecosystem: Environmental > Aquatic > Marine > Oceanic | place... | reverse complement strand
TCATTGACGCAAGCAACGCCATGGACCCAAGCAGCACCGCTCTCATACTGACGCACCGCGCCGAGCCAACAGGGCGCTCGGTGTCGGTTTTTTTTTCTCACTGGTCTTGCGAAACGATGCCATCCATCTGGCACCACACGACACCGCTCAGCCTTCTGCTGGCACCCGCACGCCCGTCGAAAGATTTGCTCGACTTCAATCGAGACGCTTCGAAACGCCCTTGCTGTGTATCGCCACGGGGACAGCCCACTCGAGGGCGACGAACGCTGTCGCCATTGAATGAGAAAGCGGAGTCTCCGCGTGGTTCGCCGACTCTCATCGCAAAGAGTAGGCCGAAACTGCTCAAAACCAGTCGTCGGGGGCAGGGACAGGTGTCAGATCACTCGTCGATGTGCCTGTACGAGTATGGCTCCAGCGGTGAGCGGCTCACTGTAGCATGCCCCTGTCCGCCCACGCACACTCACATCCGACCCATCGCGCCTTCGCAGTGGGCGCCGGCGGACTACCTTCACGTGGACCGGTTGGTAAGGTGTCACGCGCGATGGTGGTCGAGCTGGCTGACCGGAAGATCGCAGAGATGCAAGCGCAGCAGCAGGTGCTGCGGGAGAAGGCGCTGCTCGCGCCACCTGTTGCTCAGTTTGTTGGAAGTGCCGATCCGGTGCGCGCGAGGATACTTAAGACCCAATCCGCAGCGCCAATGCCGCCGCGGCTGCCGCCGATCGACAGCATTGCGGAGTATCAACACTCGGACGCGCCCTGGGCCTACCGCCCTGCTGCCCAGACACGGGTGTACAGTCCGATCGGATCCCTCCACATGCGGTGTGCTTCAGCGGAGACCGCCAGGTTCGAGGTCGCAATCTCGGTGCCCGAGCGGGCAAGGAGCAGTCCGCCCCGACGGCTGTCACCCGTCAATCACCCGACGTTCGAGGTCACGCTCTTGCGTCCGCAGGCGCAGCACGCATGAGCCGTGCATGAGCCACCTCCGGCGCCCTGGGCTCGGGCGTGAACATGGTATAGTGCAGGCGTTTCGTGTCGGGTTGTTGTCCTGTTTTGAGTCGCAGTTTTGTGTGTCGTCAGCCAGTCTTCGCTTCTAGTAGAGAGTTATCGATCGCACATATGCAAGGCGGCGGCCAAAATAAGACGTGAGGGTTGGGAGATGTGGACGATGCGGAGTTCATTTTGACTGAGATCATTCACCGCTCGCGCTGCTCGCACGTCCTAGATTTCAGTTTTCACGGGGCACACTTTCCACAGAGAACAACACACACGCTCCACACCGACGGATTGAGCGCCACGCTGCTAATGCACCTACTCGTCCACGGTCCACGGCCTGGTCACCACCGGCTTGTTCTCAGCAATAGATGGGGGTGGCTTTGGTTGCGAGCCTCCGTGTATGGGCACGCTGGAGATGCGCGGCGACTCGTCGCCGCGGCTCGACGGCGGGCGACCGCTGCTGGGCTGGGGATACTTGGGCCCCGCGAGGCTCGAGCTCGGCACCTGCACGCTGAAGCGGTCAGACCTGGGCGGCGGAGGCGCGCCAGGCGAGCCACTCGTCTCGAGCTGAGGCCTCTGTTATCTCTGCGGCTCGCCGGGCGGGGGCGGGGTCGCACACGGGACAAGCATGTCGGAGTCAGCCAGTGTGAAGCGGTCCCGCTTGAGCCGCCAAGAGATGTGGCTCGGCGGCTCGTTGCCTAGCGCCGCGCCGAGCAACTGCAGGTGGCCGACGGCCCAGATCGAGCCCGGTTTGCCCGAGTTGCCAGAGTCGGACCACAGCATCTTGACCTCCGTCGGTGCGGGGTCGACCCAGTTGCGCGGCACGCAGTGCACCACCTTGATCGAGGGCGGCTCCTCCGTGCGCGTGGCCACCATGCCGAGCGGCACGTAGTCGGCCGAGGGCGGAATGGGCTGCCAGGAGAAGTGAGTGAGTGAGTAAGTAAGTGAGTGGTAAGTAGTAAGTATGTCCTCACCGCGAGACTGTGCAGCGTGCTAGCTGCTAGCCGGGTGGCTCGTGTCATCGTTCTAGCTACTCACTGGCTTACCTGCCAGAAGAAGATGGGCACCGTGCCCGTCTGCAGCCCCCACACACGGTGGAAGCGCACCGGGTGGGGCAGGCTCTGGTACACGATCGACTCGAGCCACTTGCTCGGCGTGAAGCCGTTGACACTCATGTCGGTCAGCTCGAGCACGAGCTTCTCGCCGCGCGGGGACGACCAGGAGTTGGTCGCGAAGTGGCCGAGGCACACGCGCGTGCGGTTGCGCGCGAGCCGCTTCGTGGAGAGCCGACCGTCCCACACGCTGACCTTGCTCTTGGAGGCGATGCCGGCGGAGCGCCACTGCTCGTCCAGCCGCTCGAGCTTCTGCAGCTTGAGCTTGATCGCGTTGAGCATGTGCTGCGGCACCTGCAGCTGCTGCTTGGACTCGACACCGTCCTCCTCGTCGAAGAGCTCCTTGATGGGGATCGGGTGGAGGTCGGCCAGCGAGATGCCCACGAGATGAGGCGGCTCGTCGCCATCGTGCGCCCACATTTCTGTGTCGGCCTCGCTGCCCACCGCCAGCCGGAACTCGTCAAACGACACGAAGCCGTCGCCGTCGCCGTCCATGTGCCGCATCATCTCGTAGATGTCTGGCGGGCCGACGTCCATGCCCAGCCAGCGCAGCCCGCCATAGAGCTCGGAGCACGACATGAGGCCGTTCTGCGCGGCGTTGAAGGCACGGAAGGCGTCGAGCGTGTAGAGGCCCCGCTGCTGCAGCAGCAGCCGGATGCGGCTCATCACGGCGAAGCTGTGCAGGATGTGGTACTCGTGCTCCATGGCGAACATGCGCCCCACCGGCCGGGTCGACAGCTGCAGGCCGCCACTGCCGGCCTGCGCACGGCGGCGCGACGCGCGTACCGCCACGAAGAAGGTCTCGCGCGCCTTGGTCTCGTTATCCTGCACGCCGCGCAGCAGCAGCGTGAGCTCGGGGTTCGTGAAGTCGAGCTCCGAGTCGATGTACCGCAGGCACTGGTGCGCCGTCCGCGCCTCGCGGTCCGTCGAGAGGCGGTGGCCATGCGAGCCCTCGAGCTGCACGGCCTCCTCGCCCGAGCGGCGCAGCAAGTGCATCGCCAGCGTGCAGCGCGACTCGTCGCCCAGTGAGAAAGGGAGCCCCTGGCGCGAGTGCATCACGGCGCGCAAGCTCTCGGCCTCCGCGAGCGAGATGGCCACGAAGTAGCGGCCCTGCGCCTGCGGCTGCAGCACGCTCGGGTGCATGAGCTCGCACAGCTGCCTCAGGTCAGCCGTGCCCCCCGCGCCGCCGAGCACGTGCGCGTTACGCATCGCCTCCGCCAGCCGTGCCTGCTCCTCTGGCAGATCGATCTCGATCCCGAGCGCACGCCACAGCTCCCACACCTGCGCCACCGGGATGCCCTGCTGCTCGGTGCCGCCACACAGTGCGTACACGGATGCAAGGAGCGCCTCGGGCGCCGCCCTCAGCGTGGCGAGACCCGCGAGCCGGTCGACGCCCTCGACGCAGCCGTGGGGCCTCCACTCCATGCAGACGATCGTGTTCTTGACGCGGCGTGGCTTCTCGGCGTGGCGCGGCTTGTAGAAGTTCTGCGAGAGCTGTAGGCACGGCGGGAAGCGCAGGCCAACCGATGGCGGCGTGCCGGGCGTGCCGCTCGCCGCGCCCGGTGCCTGGTTGAAGACTCTGAACTCGGACCACGCGTAGAAGCCGTGGCTGCCGCCCTGGGGCGGCTGGTCGAGCGCCGTCAGCGGCCACTGCACGATGGCCTCGTCGTCGCGCGAGTACTTTTGCCGCGCGGGCTCCTCCGGCGCCTCGGGGGCGTCGTACTCCTGCTCGACCTCCTGCTGCTTCTGCTGCTCCTCCTCCTGCTCCTGCTCGACCTCCTGCTCCTGCACCTCCTCCACGTTGAAGGCCATCACCGCGTCGTCGCTGGTGCCCTCAGGAGGCGTGTCATCGTCGTCGATCAGCACGTAGCTCGCCGGGAAGCGGCCACGCCGCCCCTTGACCTCGCCCTCCCACCAGCCGTCCTCGCCCATGCTCATCACGCGCACCTTGTCGCCCTCCTCGAGCCCGAGGTCGCCCTCGTACTGCGGCTCGTAGGCGAAGATCGTGAGCGCCTTGGGCGGCGCTGGCGGCGCGCCGCCCGCCCGCGCCTTGGGCGGCGCGGCGGCGCTCGAGGCGCGCGCCTTGCCAAAGTCGGCGTTGACGACGGAGTTGATGACGTAGTTGACCGCGGCGCGCTCCTCGTCACCCTTGCACAGCTCGTGGTTGTCGACGGCGCGCTGCGTAAGCTTCTGCACGTAGTCCTGCTTAGTTCAGGTTCGGGTTCGGGTTCGGGTTCGGGGTTCGGGTTCGGGTTCGGGTTCGGGTTCGGGTTCGGGTTTGGGTTCGGGTTTGGGTTTGGGTTTGGGTTCGGGTTTGGGTTGGGGCTGGGGTTGGGGTTAGAGCTTCCGCACGCAGTCCTGCTGCACGGGCACAGTGTTCTCGACGCCGAAGTCGATCCCCTCGCGGAAGACGCCGACCGAGGGCGTCAACCCCTCGACGCCCTGCGCGTTGGCGTGGCCGCCCTTGGCCTCCGCTGCAAAGAGCTCCCAGCCTTGCAGCAGGTTGCGGTAGGCGCGCTTGCGCCACACGGAGGCGAGGTTCTGCTCGCACAGCAGCTTGTACTGCGTGCGCTCCTGGTTAGGGTTGGGGTTGGGGTTGGGGTTGGAATTGGGGTTGGGGTTGGGGTTGGGGTTCGGGTTGGGGTTCGGGTTGGGGTTCGGGTTCGGGTTGGGGTTCGGGTTGGGGTTCGGGTTGGGGTTCGGGTTCGGGTCAGGGTCAGGGTTGGGGTTCGGGTCAGGGTCAGGGTCAGGGTCAGGGTAAGGGTTCGCGCTGCGTGCGCTCCGATAGCATCGAGTTGAGCAACAGCCATGCCACAATGTCGCGCAGCATCTGCGGCCACTGCTGCTGCGGTGCGAGCGCGGCGAACCACGCACCGTACTCGCCCACGGTCATGCGTCGGCAGCGCGCCATGTGCGAGCCGATGAGCTGCATCACCTCGGGGATGACGAAGATGGTCATGTGCTGCCCCTGGCCGATCTTGCGCATGCGGAAGGCGCCCTGCGCAAGGTCGCGGAAGACCATGTCCTTGCCGAGCGTGAGCACGGCGTGCGCGCTGAGGAGCTGCTCGATGTCCATGCCCGTCGTGTGCACCTGGTCGTAGAAGGTGAAGCGCCGCTCGAGCGCCACGCCGCACTCGGCGAGCTCGACCACCTTGAAGCCCACGCGCAGCAGCGCCATCTTGCGGTCGAGACCATCGAGGAAGATGACGGCGTCCACCTCGGGCAGCCCGCGCAGCAGCAGCTGCTGCGCCACCTGCAGGTTGGTGAGCCCCGTCACGAGCGCGCCCGTGTCGATGAGCGCATGGAAGGTCGGGTTGGCGTTGGCGATCTCTCCGAGCAGCGAGTCGACAGACCAGTCGAGCGACAGTGGGTTGTACGTGACGTTGTCCGTCGATGTGAGGACGTGGAGCATCTTGGCGTCGTCGCCCGCCGCGTAATTGCACGTGCCCAGCTCGAGAGGCAGCAGGTCGGAGGGCGTGCCCGAGAAGCCGAGGCGCACCCGGAAGAGCAAGTCGCCTCCCAGCTCCTGTGCGTTGGCGCTGAGCTTGAGCGCCTGGTGCAGCATCGTGTGCGGGAAGGTGTACTCGGAGAGGTAGTGCTCGACGAGCTGCGGCAGCCGCTTGAGCAGCTTGAGCAGCAGCAGGCTCTGCTCCTCGTCCGCCACGTCGAGCAGCTGCAGCGGCCACACCTAGCAAGTACAGCCATGGTAAGTATAGCCATGGTAAGTATAGCCATGGTAAGTTTAGCCACACGATAGGAGTGCCGGAAGTGAGGCGATGGAAGGGGCACCGCCAAAGCAAGTGTGACGAGTGTAGCGACCTAGCTCACAGCAAGTGCAGTGGGTCGCAAGCATGGTGAGCGGCAGCAGCTGCAGCGGCTAGACTCACCTCGGCAAACTCAGCTGGCACGGCTGGCGCGCCCGGCTCGACGCGTGTGCCGCGCACGCGCCCCCCCGCCGCCGCAACCCAACCGGAGAAGGTCTTGTAGGCGGGGCGGCTCTCGACCGCACCCCCTTGGAACTCGAGCTCCTCCAAGAGGGCGCGCATGACCTTCTTGAAGTCGGCCACGCGCATCCCCTCGTGCCGGTAGGCTAGGATCGTGAAGCCGATGACGATGTCGGGGTGTGCGTACTCGGAGGCAGGCGAGGGCACGTCCTTGCCCAGGAAGGGCACGGCGAGGAGCTTGCGCGAGGTGGGCATGTCGGCCATCTGCTGCTCGGCCGAGAGCAGCCCGTAGTTGACGCGGTTGATCTTGGAGAGCACGTGCGGGAGCAACTGGTCGAGCCACGCGTGCGAGAGGTTGAGCATCTTGACGAACTTGTCGGTGAGCGTGCGCTCGACGAGAGCCGCCGTGTCGGCGTGTGCCCGCGGCCCATGCATCATGTAGGCGAGCACCTCCTCGTCCTTGAGCTCCCGCAGGCGCGACTTGCGCACCCACAGCAGCATCCAGCGGCAGAGCAGTGGCTTGAGCTGGCCGACGTAGAAGGGGCGCGAGAGCAGGATGAGGTGCGGCGTGCGCTGCAGTACCTTGCGCTCGAGCCCAAGCGTCACCGCCGCATGCAGCCGGTCGAGCAGCGCCTGCGCCGCGCCGCTACCCTTCCACCTCTCGGGCATGCGCAGCGTCTCCTGGCCGGGCGTGCAGTAGAAGAGCGCGTCGAGCAGGTGGAAGGGGACGGCCCAGCGGTACGCGCCGTAGTCGAGCGGCTTCCGCTTGCCCAGCGGCCAGTTGAGCTCCGACTTGAGCGGGTGGAGGATCATGTCCACCTCGTCGAGCATGAGCACGCTCGTCTGCAGCTGCTTGACGATGTTGACCGCCACGCGCGCCTGTGCCGAGAGATGCGGCAGCGCGGTTGCGCCGCGCATGACGGCCGTCTCCGATGCGGTGCGCTTGAGCCGTCGCATCCGGTTGAGCGGGTTGGCGTTGACCCCACGCATGTAGTCGTCCTCGTCGGTGATGGTGGCGGCGAGCTCTAGCTGGTGCACCACCTCGATGAACTTGAGCATGAATGACTTGATCGAGGTGGGCGACGAGATCATCACGGCCGAGAGCGAGCGCGCCTGCATGATCTTGGAGAGGAGCTCGGGCGAGGCCACAGTGAAGCGGTCGAAGTTGAAGGTGTACACGGGCTTCTGCAGGATGGACGAGAAGCGCTGGCGCATCACCGAGCGCGAGAACTCGAGCAGCGCGGGGGGCACCACCTGCATCACCAGGGTCTGGTTGTTGCCAAGTATCAGAGCGAGCAGCGGTGCCACCACGGTCGTCTTGCCTTGGCCCATGATCATCTGGTTGACCCGCGACTCGACGGCGTGCGCCGCGGAGACGAACTGGTCGACGAGCTGCACCTGCTGCGGCCGCAGCAAGAGGTTGAACGCATACTCGAAGGCGAGCAGCCGCGGGTCGAAGGAGACTCCGCCAGCGGCGGAGGAGTACGCCTTCATGTAGCAGCGGCGGGCGGCCATGAGCTCCGCCAGGGCCTGCCCCTGCTGCACGAGGGCCTGCCGCCCCTCCGAGACGTCTGCGGAGTGGCTGAACTTGCCGAGCAGCGCGAGCAGCTTGAGCGCACCGGCGCGGCAGCGCGAGGCGTGGCCGAGGCGCGTGGCCACGAGCATGGTGCCGCTGGTGAGGTGCAGCAGGCAGCTCATCTGCGCGTCGTCGAGCGAGGGGTTGATCCACGTGAGCGCCATCTCGCCGTGTGCGCACACGAGCAGTGCCACCAGGAGCTCGAAGGAGATGCGCGCCTCGGCCCCCGCGTACTGCGCGAGTTGGAAGGCCGCGTCCGCACGGTTGGCCACCCCTTCTGCTTCCCTCATGCCCGCGAGCAGCCGCGCCTGGTCGTCGGCCATGAGCTGCTCGAGGCCGATCACGAGCTGCTTGATGCGCTGCGCCGCCTGCTGCGCCGGAGGCCCGTCGGGGTTGCTCATGTACCCCTCGACCTCCCGCGGGCTGAGCAGGTTGAAGGCGGTGTCCGTCCCTTGGCGCGAGATCGCCTGGTACTGCTCCAGGTCGGCCCGCAGCCGCGCGAGCATCGCCGCGGCGAGCGGGTTGTCGCCCGCCCCGTGCGCCGTCACGTCAGGCAGCAGGGAGGCGCCGTCGGCACTGACGCCCGCCTTGGGCCGCTCGCTGATGTACGTGGCGATGCCGAGCGGCGCGAGCGGCGTGCCCGCGAAGGCGGAGATCGCGGGCTCGTCAAAGGAGACGACGCCGCTGCGCACCGGGTTGAGCGAGCGGTTGTCGCATGCAAAGTCGAGCACGTGCGCGGAGAGCCACAGCCGCTGCTGGGAGAGCAGCTCGGCCATGTTGGGCACCTTGAGCATGACCATCGCCTTGAAGGGCGGCCGCTGCTTGGGCCACTTGACGTGCGCCTGGTGGGCGAGCAGGAACTCCTTCACGCCCAGGAAGAGCGACTTGATCATCTCCGAGTTCTTGAGAACCTTCTTGGACATCTTGAACTTGCGCGTGTCCGCAAACTTGGGCATGTCGCGCGCGAGGTGTGGGTTGTAGGTGAGCATGCGCAGGATGGCCATGAGCTGGTCCTTCTTGCGGAACTCGGCGGGCGGCAGCATGCGCACCATCAGCGCGCCGAGGATGAAGGGCGAGTCGGTGGGTAGGATCTTGAGCGAGAGAGAGCCGGTCATGAGCTCGTAGAAGAGGAGGAAGCCGAGGCCGTCCTTGCCGCCGCCGACGGTGAGGCCATTGTTGAGCCACTTGTCGAGGCACGTGATCGTCGCCCCGCCGAGAGTCTCGTCGGGGCGCGAGTACGAGAGCGTGGCGAAGCGTGACCACCAGTGCTCGTCCTCCTGCCCCTTGTCGCTGCCCAGGTAGATCTGGTCGGCGCTCGTGTCGAAGTCGGCCATCGCCAGCTGCGGCGGGTAGCGCAGGGAGATGGGTGGCGTCGGTACGCCGCTGTCCGAGTGCGCCACGGCACGAACGAACATGCGTCGGTTGTAGAGCGTTGGCGACTGGTCGGTGTCAACCATTGAGAGCAGGCAGAGCTCCTCGGCGATGGAGAGGCGGCATAGCGCCGAGATGTAGCGGAACTTGCGGACGTAGCTCGCGTACTCGTCGCGCAGCACCCACAGCCGGGCCGAGGCGTGCGCGCCGTGCGCCGTGCAGCGCGTCACGAGCGATATCTTAAGCCGGATCGCGTGGGCGTCGGGCTCGACGTCGTGCGACAGCGCGCCGAACTGGTTGAATATCTGGGCCTCCTCCGCCGAGAGCGGCGTGTCGCTCACGCAGCACGACGCCATGCGGAAGGTGGCCTGGTGCTGCCGGCTGAGCCAGCGCATCAACAGCAGGTAGAGCCCCGACGCGAAGGTCGGCGCGCCGAGGGTGAGCAGCCCCACGTGCACGGCGTACAGGTAGGCAGGTGCGTTGCCAATGCTGCGCAGCCAGTCGCGGTTGGAGCGGTCGAGGAGCACCTCGCTCGATAGCTTGGCCGCCGCCAGCGCGGGGCGGCTAGGCAGCGTGGCGGCGGAGAGCAGCACGAACTGCTCGCCGTTGGCGTTCTCGAGCAGCAGCGTATGCGGCAGCCCCTGCAGCAGCCCGGCGGTGCGCTCGTCGCAACACGTGGCCACGTACAGGCCGGCGTGCTCGACCGACGCGAGGCGCATGCGGCCACGCTCGTCGGGTTCCGCGCGGAAGTGAAGGCGCAGCCGCGGTAGCTCCACCAGGTCGATGGTGGCCTTTTCGTTCGGGTCGGCGCCGGAGCTGGCCGACCACACCAGCACGTGTGAGAGGTTCTCCAGCCGCATCAGCACGTCGGCGAGCTGGCGGAGCGCGCCGTTGGCCGTCGCGTGCAGCAGGTTGAGCAACGTCAGCACCTGCCGCGAGCCGTCAGGCTCGGCGGTGGCCGCGGTCCAGTTGTACATCTCGCGAATGCTTCTTTCATTGCAACGCGGCTGCGAGGAGGCACCGACGGTCGCCGCGGCATCGGCGTCGTCGCCAAGCAGCACGGGCACGCGCTGCAGCACGAGGGAGGCCTGCGCGCCGCCGAAGCCGGTGATGTCCGGCTCGCCCTCGGGGAAGAGGGTCAGGTGCAGCCGCGTCGCCTTGAGGGCCGAGGCCGCGCCGTCGTGCGGGTAGCCGACCAGGTTGCCGCCCTCGCCGTCCTGCCAGAAGGCGTAGGCCTCGAGCAGCGTCGCCGGCAGCAGCCCGCGCAGCAGGCGTGTCGGCACAAAGGTCTGCGTGCCGAGCTCCCGCGTGAGATTGCGCGTGATGAGCAGTGAGGGGCCCGAGGGCGTGTCGGTGCGCGGGTCACCCGCCACGAGCCGCGGCCGCTCGCCCTGCAGAAAGGGCGTGCACGGCATGTCGCAGAGGCAGAAGGCGTTGTCCGACGAGAAGACGAGCGAGCGGTAGAAGCGGCGCGCGTGCGACAGGACGTTGTACACGTGCACGACGGGCGGGCAGCGGAAGACCACGACCTCCTTGACGCTCGGCCGCTCCGCGTTGGTCTGCATGATGCCCGCCAGGCAGCAGAAGTCGAGCGTCGTGTGGTCCCGCGGCGCCATCTGAAGGTCGCACCCCTGCATGTACTGCTTACGGAAGGGCTCGAAGATGTCCGAGATCCACCGCTCACCCTTGGTGAGCATGTCGGCGCTGCGCTCGTCGTCCAGCACGTCCTCGCCGTAGTTGGGCGGGGTGTACCGACGGCTGAAGTCAGCCGGCGGCACGGGCAGCCGCGTGTCGGGGTCCCACAGCTGCACGTCGTGCCGCTGGCCGACGAGGCGCAGCCAGCGGCGGTGCGTCGACTCCTGCACGGTGACGCACTGGATGGGATTTGCGTTGAGCGAGACGCCGAAGACGGAGATAAAGTCGGCGTCCGTCCCGATCTCGACCGGCAGCGCCGCGAGCGTGTTCTTCTTGAGCGTGTATTCGCCCAGTTGCATGTTGACCTCCGTGTCGACCGCCTCGGTCTGCGCGCGGAGGAAGACCTCGTACGAGCTCGCATGTTGCGGCCGTTGCTCCGCCTGGGCCGCCTCGTCCGTGCTGCGCTCCGTGTCGGGCACGAAGCGGCCCACGTCGCCGGGGCTGAGCAGGCTCGTCCAGTGGCGCGCCTGTATTTGCTGCGCCACCGCCTTCTCCGCCCGCCCCTCGTTGGCAAAGGTGATGGTGCGCACGACGGCCTCCATCACCGTGTTGCAGTCCTCGCGGTGCGTCTGCAGCCAGCGCAGCAGCGGCCAGCGCAGCCGCTGGAAGGTGTCGAAGATCTCGAACTGCAGCACGCCGAGCAGCGCGGGCACGAGCGACGGGAACTGTACCTGGCCCTTCACCGCCGGAGGGTCGGCGGCGCCGTCGCCAGGCGGCGGCGCCCGCCAGTTGATGTTGATGAAGACTTGCGCCGAGAGCAGCGCGCGCACGGTGGGCGCGGTCAGCCCTGCTCCCGTTTCGTCCTCGGCGAAGCCCCGGTGCAGCAGCACCAGGTGCGCGTGCAGCCCGCATGCCACCTGCAGCTCACGCTCCTGCACGGCGCGGCCGCACCAGCCCTGCAGCATCGGCACCGCGCGCGAGCGCAGCGCATCGCGCACGGCCGCCCACTGCTCGCGCAGCACGGCGAGGTTCCCCTCCACGGCGCCGCCCGCCTCGGCCGGCTGTAGCCCGCGCGCGTGCGGTGGTGTGCGCAGGACGAGCGCCACGTAGCCCTCGACGCGCGCGAGTAGCCGCAGCACGTAGAGCACGACGGGCGACGACGAGCCGACGTAGCGGCCGACGTCCATCTCGAGGGCGAGCTCGAGCATCTCCGCGAGCGCGTGCGTCAGCGGCACGGGGGCGTAGCGCAGCTCCTGTATGAGCAGCCCCGCCGGCGTCGAGAGGATGGCGCGGTCCAAGACGGGTACCGCCTCGGGCACCTCGACGGGCACCGGCGGCGCCCATGCTCCGGGCTCGAAGAGGGCCGCGTCGAGCACGGCCTGCACCGAGGGCGAGAGCAGCGTCTTGAGGCGCGAGCGGTCGGCGAAGAAGCGCAGCAGCAACGGCACGCGCAGGTAGGGCACGGTGAGGTACTGCAGCAGGAGCTCGGCGTCGTGGCCGCGCATGCGGATGCCGAAGTCGGGCAGCGCCTTGACGTGCAGCACGTCGTCCTCGGTGCCCACCTCCTCGCCCACCAGGTTGGAGGCCGAGGCGAGCGAGAGCGGCACGCGCGGCGTCGGCGCGTCGGCGCCCTGGAAGAGCCCGCGCCGCTTCTTCTTCTGCGCCTCCTCCTCCCCCGCGCAGCGCAGTGTGCCCTCTCCGAAGGCCGATACCTGCAGCAGCTCCGACTCGACCGCGTACGACCAGCTGAAGCGCGCCTGCAGCGGCGACCACTGGCCAGGGCTCGGGATGGCGTCGAGGGTGGCTGCCATGAGCATCTTGAGCCCGAAGACAATGTCGCGCAGCATGCCAAACTCGGGCAGCGCGTCGAGCAGCGAGGGCGCCGCGGCGCAGAAGTAGTGCGGCAGGTTGTGCGGCGTGAAGCCCGTGGCCAGGCAGAGCTGGTGCACCAGCCCCAGGTCGGCGGGTTGCATGCGCATCGAGCGCTCGAACTGGAAGACCTGGTGGTTGGGTGCGAGCGACTCGAGGCGCGTCGCCGCGTAGTCGAGCACCTGTACGCGTGCCGCGGCGAGCGTGGGAGAGAGCAGGGTGGCCGAGTCGGTCTCGAGCTCGAGCCCGCCCAGCCCGAAGCCGAAGGCGGAGGTCGGCCCGCCGGCGCGGCCCGCCCAATGCTCTGCGAAGAGCGAGGGGCAGTCGTACACGTGCGTGCGCAGCACCGCGTCTGCAAGGCACGCGATGGCCGCCATGACGATGCACCGTGTGCCGTCGAGGTGGGTCGAGTTGGGCAGGCTGAGGCTGGCGGCGAGGTAGTGGCGCGAGAGGCGCAGCAGCAGCCCTAGTAGGTCGGCCTGCGTCTCGTGGCGCATGGCCGCACGCCGCCAGAAGCACGGGTCGCACGCGGGGTCGGCCAGTGCCTCGGGTGGCGGCGGGTGCGGCAGCGGCAGCGGCACGACCTCGACGATAGTGTGCTGGAGCAGCGCGAGCCGCAGCGGCAGCGAGTTGCGCACGAGGCGATGCTGGTTGGCGAGGCGCGTGCACAGCTCGTCACAGTGGCGCAGCGCAAGCGCCGCCGCCTCGAAGCTGTCCACCACCTCGGGCACGAGCGTGAGTTGCACGGGCAGCAGGATGGGCGCGTCCTTGGAGCGGCCCGCCAGCCGCTCGACATCGGCATCGTTCTGCAGGCGGCCGACGTAAGGGTAGCACGCGCCGCCGTGTGCCACGCACGACGAGGGCAGCGGCAGCGTGGCCGGGTCAGTGTGGTCGGCGGTGAGCGTGAGGAGCTTCAGCTCGATGCTATCGATGGTGGCCTTGATGGGGCCGAGCAGCGGCGCGGGCATGGGCGGTGTCTGCTCCGAGGCGTAGGCACCGAGCTGCTGGCACGAGACACGCACGGCGGCCGCCTGCGAGGTTAGTAGGGCAGGTGGAGCAGGTAGGCAGCAAGTAAGGAGGTGCCATGGCCACCTGCGAGGCATGTGGCAGGCATGCGGTGCATGTGCATGTGGCAGGCAGTAGGTCGCCTGCGAGGGGGATATCTCCTTGGCGATGCGCATGTCGCTCTCGGCCATACGCATGATGGTCCACCGCAGCAGCACCACCATGTGCGCCGCGTTGGCCGCCGACAGCCCGCCATAGCAAAGGATGTGCCGCACCGCCTCGAAGGCCACGTGTGACGGCGCTGCCGCCGCGCCGCCCGCCGGCAGAGGCTGCCAGCCGCCCTGCCGCTCGGAGGTGACGTTGGCTAGGAGGGGGCGCGAGTTGAGGAAGGGGAGAAGGGTCTCGTACACGAAGCGCGGCCCGGCCTCGGCGCCGCCAAACTTGGCCTTGGGGTTGGCGTGCGCGCGGAAGAGTAGGAACCAGAAGGCACTGTCGCTGATGCGCTCCTCGGGCACGTGCTGCACGTACGCGGTACGTGGTAACGGTGGTGAGTGGTACGTGGTACGTGGTACGTAGTTAGAGGGCCCTCATGGCACGGGTCTACTCTAGCTCGCTGCACTGCGCGGAAGTATGCGTAGAGTCAGGCAGTGTAGCACGCTAGGCGCAGCGTGTGACGCCCGTGTACCTACTCGTGTGCTTGCCTTACTCACCCACCTGTACCGCGAGCGCCGTGTTGTGCAGGAACTCGGCCGTTGTGGGGTCGACGCCCATCGGGTGGTAGGCAGAGGCGAGGCCCGCCGAGACGACGGTGAAGGCGTACTTCTTAAAGGGGCCTCGGTGCACCGCATAGAGCACGGCGTCATCGCCCTCTGGCATCGTCCACGTCCCCGGCACGAGCAGGCACTCGCCCACGCCGAGCGTCTTGATGCGCGTCGTGAGCTGCCTGAGGAAGGCCTCCATAGCGGAGACGTCGCCCTCCGAGCTGCTGAGCGAGGAGGGCAGCATCTTGACGAGGACGAGCGCCTGGTTAGGGGTTAGGGGTTAGGGGTTAGGGGTGAGAAGTGAGGGGTGAGGGGTGAGGGGTGAGGGGTGAGGGGTGAGGGGTGAGGGGCTAGGGGCTAGGGGGTAAGGTTTAAGGCTTAGGGTTCAGAGGACGAGCGCCTCGTCCATGGCCTTGGCCCCGGAGGTGACCGCGTGCGCCGTGGCCGAGGAAGGCATGGTCTCTGAGGCGAGTTGCTTGAGCGCCTGGTTAGGGGTGAGCGATTCAGGCTTAGGGCTTAGGGCGTAAGGCTTAGGGCTCAGGGCTCAGGGCTCAGGGCTCAGGGTTTAGAGTGCAGGGTTTAGGGCTTAGGGATAGGGGTAGGGGCAGGGTTAGGCTTGGGCAAGCTGCTTGTGTGCCTTGGACAGCAGCTCCATGCACAGTACTAGGTTGATTAGCGGCGGCCGCTTCTTGTCCGACTCCTCAGTGTGCGCGGAGACGAACATGTCCTCGAAGGCAGGCTGCTGCCACGCGGGCCTCGTGCCTAGTATCCAGCCATCAGAGTGCACGGGGCGCTGGGCGAAGGCGAGCGGCTCCGCCTGCGGTGGCCAGGTTCGGGTCAGGGTCAGTGGGCAGTGGGAAGGGTTAGGATCAGGGTTAGTATCAGGATTAGGGTCAGGGTTAGGGTCAGGGTTAGGGTCGGGGTTAGGGTCAGGCTGGGGCTCAGGGTTAGGGCTGCGGCGGCTGCAGCAGTGCCTGCGGTGCAGCGTCCCAGTCGTCACCGGCGTCGTCATCCAGTTGCTGCGACGGGTCGAGCGACACGAGGGTGTTGCTGATGGGCGCTGCGTGGGCCGGCATCTTGCTGTTGGAGAGGGCCCGGCTCAGCAGGCCGCCGCCCCTGGGTGACGTCTGCGGCTGAGAGGCAAGTCTGCGGCTTGTGGCAAGCGCGGCAGCAAGGCGGGACGCCAGGTCGTCGCCGCCGCCGGCTGTCGCACTGCCCCCCGCCTCGAGCAGGTCTACGTAGTTGGACGGGAAGGTGCCACTCTGCCCGTTGAGCGAGCCCGTCCACCAGCTGCCCTCCGCGTCGGAGACACTGATGAGGTCGCCAATCTTGAAGCCCAGCTCGTCCTCCGCTGATGCCGGGAAGTCGTAGAGCGCGCGCGCTTGCTTCTGGAGCGCCCCCGACTCGGCCTCGCCCTCCGTGGCTGCGGTAGCGTCCATGCCCTCCTCGAAGGCCGGCGAGCAGTAGGCCGAAGGGAACCAGCCTGCCTGGCCGTCGAGCATGCCCTCCCACCACTCATTGGGCTCCCCCTCCTGCGTCACCTCGATGAGCTGCCCAGGCCAGAAGCTGAGCTGCCCGTCGGAGCCAGCGAACTCAAACACCGCCTCGACGTAGTTGGGCATGGTGCACAAATTTTCCTCGGGGAGGACCCCCCGCGCACAGAGGCGTCCCGACGCACGCCGCGGTTGCCGGTTGATGATCGGGGGATTAACAGCGGATGGGTAGGTCCGACACGGCTGCGGCGGCTAACCAGCGGCTGCCAGCGGCGACAGCAGCGACAGCCGCTGCACGAGGAGCACCGCGCACGCGAGCATGAGGGCCACGGTCGGCGCCAGGAGGGCCCGCGCTGGTATGGCTAGCAGCAGCAGCTTAATGTACCGCAGGTAGAGCGTCGCGAAGGTGCCGCCGAAAGCCCGCTCTCGTCCCCACTGCTCGGCCATGCTCCCCTTGGGGTCGACGCCTTCGTTGATGATCGAGAGCGCATGCAGGATGACCGCCGAGACACCGCACACCATGGGCAGCAGCACGTCGGCCCCGAAGGCCTCGGCGGCGCCCATGTTGATGTACCCGCTCAGCCCGACGAGCATCAAGAGGCCAGAAAGGCCGATGTTGAAGCAGACGTTGCACCCGATCCACGAGAGCTCGTAATCTCGCGAGAGCAGCTCGACCACCGAGTCGGCGGGCTGCACCTCCGACTCGGTCAGGTGGCTCACCGCCACCGTGGCGTAGAGACAGCTCAGAAGAGAGTGGGTCAGCGCCGTGGCAGCCACGAGGAAGTGCAGCCGCTTGGCCGATGCCTGCTTAGGCGTCGGCGTGGGACTGGGGTGTGGGCGCAGGCCTAGCGTCGGGTTCGACTGTTAGGCCGGTACCAGCGCCGGCGCATCGAGCTTGGACACCACCGGGCCCGCAAACGTCGCCAGTGGCACGATTGCGCCGGCAATCAGCGCCGCAGGCACGCGCATGTTACCGAAGAGTTCCACGGCCTCCTCGACGTCTACGCGCATGTTACCAAAGATATCACGTCTTCGGCCGCCGCGCAGCCGGAGGAACAGCGGCTGCGTCCGGAGCAAAGGCGGCTGCGCCAGCAGCTGCGTCCGGTGCGACGACGCTGTCCTTGGCTGCAGCGATGACGCACACGCTGGGCAGAGCAGCAGCAGCAGTAGAGCTGCAGGCATTGGAGATGGCTTGCTCGGACCGACGCGTTGGTCCGGGACCCGACGCTGTGGGGCTGCCAAGGGGGGATACAACGGTTAGCCTTGGCTGTTAGGATATCTTTGGGGGGCGGGGGACGGGGCTGTGAATGTTTTTTCAGAAGATCTTTCATCTCGTATCGGCCTCACTGATTATCTACCCATTGCGAGGCGGCGGGTAAATGCCGATCCGCATCTTGGCGTCGAGCACGGCGCAAACGCGCGTGGTCGCGAAGCTGATCGCCGCCAGCACCAAGCCGGCAGTGCGCGCATGCTTGAGGGCGGAGCTGGAGCTAAGGAGCCCGATCACCACAGCCACCTCGGCGGAGCGTTGAATGCGGCGGATGTTGGCGAGCGCACCGCTGCACGCCGTGCAGTGCTTCACGTGCGACTCGTGTCGCTCTAAGACCTCCGCCTTACTCGCACGGGCAGGCAGCGCGCGTGCCACCTCACCTACGCCCAGCCGGCTCCAAGGCGCGCCCTCGCCGGCAGTGTACCGCTGAACCCATTTATGGAAGGCAGCGACCATCCCGTCCGAGGCCGTCGGCAGGTAGACCCGCTTGTTCCAATCTGGGGCGAGCTCGGTGGCGTGGCCAGCCCGGTAGGTGTGCCCTTGCGCGTGCAGGAAGATGTTGTCGTCTTCGAGAATCTTGTGCGTGCCCAAGTGCGTCCACCACAGCGGCTGCTTCGTGAAGGCATAGGTGAGGATCCACTTGAGAGGTATGGGCAGCTTGGCGACCTCAAATACGACGCGGACCATCAGGCGGCAGCGGCCGGGCTCCAACGGCACAGCGTAGACGACGTTCCAATCCGAGTAAGAATCGGCCCCACGGTGGGTCTCGGCGATTATCAAATGGGGAGCGCTAAATGTGAGCCGGCCCTGCCCCGCGGCCGTCCGTCGGGCTGCAGAGAAGCCAGAGATGTCAAAGTTGTCCAGCTGATCGAAACTGATCGGACTAGCCTTGGAACGCTTCGAAATGGTCTGGGTGGAGACGAGAGGAGTGAGGGGTAGGGGGGGCGGGGCAGGCAGGTATGGGGTGCGGGTTGAGGTGTGAGGTGTGCCAGCGCACCTTATGGTGCGTGAATGGAAGGTGCGCCGGGTCCATGACATTCTCGCACAACGTGCTCCAGTCCTGTGCGGAGGAGGGAGCGAGGGGTGAGGGGTGAGGTGAGGAGAGGGTGAGGGCTCGCGTAAGGGACGGTATGATGGTCATATGCGCATGCGCGTGTCATGTCATGTTGGTTAGATGCTCGTGGCCTTGCCATATGCAGATCACGCGAATAGTCCGTGTACGCGACACCTTCTCTCTCCAGCTCCGCAACCATCGCAGGGCCATCGTCACCCACAGGCGGCGAAGTCAAGGCGCCCTCGAAGAGGGCTCCTGCCCACGCCCATATGATGCCTTGCCGCTCGACACAGGGCAGCACCATCACCGCCGCACGCCGCGCGTTGAACGTCGTTCCATCCTCCTGTTGCGGTACTCGCACGCACTGGCCCGCCCCGTCAAATGACCAACCGTGGTACGGGCACTCGAGGCAGCCTTTAGTCACACGGCCCTCACTCAGGGGTGCGAGGCGATGGGAGCAGCGGTCGAGGGTGACGCGCCACACGCCGCCCTCGGTTTGGTCGCCACCGCCACCAACTCCACCATTGGCCTCGCCACCTCCGCCCTCGCTGTCATCCCACCAGACGACAAGTGGCGTGCCCAGCAGCTGAATTGCGCTTGGCTCCGTCTTGCTCGTGTGAGCTGCGAAGCCAAGAGGCCACCACTGCTCCGCCCAGACCCGCTCGCTAGTCTCGATAGGCCTGCCATGGCTCGTGCCCACAGATTCATCAGGAGCCTGCACTGTCGCACCAGTGGTTGCGCTCATCGTCGCAACTGTGCTGCGGACCCTGAGAGCACTCACCGTAGCGGCGGCGCGGATGGCGACGGCGGCGCGGGTGGCGGTGGCGGGATGGGTGGTGGTGCTCATCTGCGGGGCATTGCTGCCGCGACCTTTGATACCAATCGGCGGTAGGTCCTCTAGCCTGAAGAGTGGAGCAGCGGGGGCGGCGGCGCGGCGTCGAGCAAGGGCCTTTGGGATGGCTTCGGCAGATACAAAAAAGGCCGCGGCCCCGAAGAGGGCAGCGCCAGTGCCTCGAGCCGCGGCGTTGTGACCAAATGCGCCGAGCGCAGCAAAGGACAGCACGAATGCATCTGCGGTGGCGATGGTACGGACGAGCTTCGGAGGTAGCGGCGCAGGCTCGGCGGCAGCATCGACGCGAGCGCCGGCCGCGCCAAGGCGCCAGAAGGCGAGGTGAGAGAGGAGCACGACGCATGCACCGATGCAGGGTGCGATCATCGCTGCGATCGAGAGCCCAAGCAACTCGCCCGCAACCTTCCCACGCACAAGCCGCGCCCAGTGTTTGACTGCTTTTGGACCTGCGCGCCTCCTCCATGTCTTCCTGCTCACCACGTCTGAGGCCTCCACAGCTGCGAGCGCATTTTGCGACTCAGCAAGCTGGCGATCCGCCGTTGGCCGAAGGTCAAGAAGCGTGAGAGATGCCAAGCCCGCCCGAACGGTGGCGGCCGGCCAAGTGGTAGAAGTGGCGGCAGTCGCCACAAGTGCTCCGGAGAGAATGAGCGCAGCCGCCGAAGCTGAGGGCGCCACGTCCACCTTCAGCAGAGGGATTGCCGCGCGCGCATTCGGTGGCGAGCGTGCGATAGGAAATCGCGCCTGCGCCACCAGCGCTCTGGCGCCCTCGCTGCTAAGCAGCAGGAGCACGCCCAGCGCGCGGGCATTCATCAGGATCACCTCTCCAGGGGGGTGAATAAAATTTGAAAGGCCGCCATGGCGGCGAGGGGGGTGAACTGATATAGTAAGGCCAAGCTCCGCTCAGAACTAGATAGAAAGACGCGCGGGGCAATTAGAAAAGATCCCCCCCATTGCTCACTCAAACACCCCATATAACGATCCCTTGAAAACTCTGCGACTCGGGTTTACAGCTCACGCGCCGCCCATCATCATACTCCGGATGAGCTGTACGGAGGCGGACCGTGCCATGAAACGGAAGGTGGGCGAGTCCGGGAGGTTGCACGCCTGGTCCACCGCCCAGTCTAAGGAGACGGTGTCGATCTCGAGCGGCCGGCCGCCGTCGTAGGACTGCGCCACCGCAGCCTCCGCGTCCGCAGCACAAAGGAAGATCGGGATTTCCTTGCCAGCGCCATCGAGGCGTTCGGAGGCCATCTCCATGCATACGAACATGGGCACACTCTTCCCCTCCGCGGCGTCTAAGCCGGCCGCCTGCACGTCTTCCATCGCCGAGACGAGGACCCCTGTACCCTCCTGAGCAGCCCGAAATGCTGCGCCGAGACCGGTGGGAGTGGTGTCAAGCTGGTCGTCGCCGCTGCTCTTGCGCGCCAGCTCGCACGCGTCCTCTGCGGCTTGCGGGTCGACGTAAACCTGCTGCGTGTACCGCTCGCCCGCCTCATCGACAATGGCGAACACGGGTAGAGTGTCGAGCTCAATCTCGAGCGTTGCCCAGGTTGGGGTCGCAAACGTGGTGGCATCTACGGCCAGCTTGATGGCGTGGCTCCGAGCGTGATCAGTGGCGGTCGCACAGGCCGCAGGATTCAACGGTCTGGCAGAATTCAACACCAGCGCGAGCGGCCACACAGCGACGCAAGAAAGCATGCCGTCGTCGGAATCGAGACGAGACCGAGACGCGAAACAAAATGGCAGGCAGTGACAAGAGCTCGCGCCAGCGGAGCGCGATGCAGACGCGGGCGCGCGTGAGGGAGGAATTGCAGTACTCGGTCTGTATATAGAGTCACACAGTTGGCAGTCACTACCTGCATGTACCAACGCCGCACTCTGCAGGTTGATAGCTATTTGACCCACGCGCAG
>Ga0209302_10000607_pt1 | contig 20860 bp, 25 predicted proteins | sample ArcOceMetagenome_2_FD_187445 | JGI IMG/M metagenome (GOLD analysis project Ga0209302, IMG submission 187445) | Marine eukaryotic phytoplankton communities from Arctic Ocean - Arctic Ocean ARC135M Metagenome (SPAdes) (version 2) | ecosystem: Environmental > Aquatic > Marine > Oceanic | place... | reverse complement strand
ACTCATTACATGGCAATACCTCTTCTGTTAAGATGAAGAAGTATGCTATCAACAAAAAAATTAACAAGTTAAAAGCACAACTAGTATAATTAGGGGTTGACACGCAAGGCTCCTTGTAGTATAATGGTTACATAAGTTAATTAATGAAAGAGAGAACGATATGAGTACTAGAAGCGCAATTGGTTACTTAACTCCAAACGGAAATGTTCGTGCAATATACTGTCATTGGGATGGTTATGTTAATAATGGTGTTGGTGAAATGCTAATTACCGAATGGCAGCCTGCTTATCTTGTAGCACAGTTAGTTGAATCAGGCAATATGAGTCAACTAGGTACTGACATTAAAAGTTCAGTCTTCTATGGTCGTGATCGCGGTGAAAAATGTGATGTATCTACCGAAGAATTTGAGTCATTGATTGAATTTTCCAGTTCTTATCTAGGTGACTGTGAGTACGTTTATCTATATACTCGTGACGGCTGGTTAGTTCAGACCGAAGAACGAAAAACATTTACTCGTGTAGATACATATCTACAAGCAGAAAAAAACATGGAGACTGCTTATGTTTAAAGAACAAATGGCAGACGTAGTTGCAAACACTGCTCATGCAGCAGTGGGGCAATTTAGAAAATACAGTAATGAACCATATATTGTTCATCCTCGTGACGTAGCAGAAATCGTTAAGTCTTATGGTGGTAATACTATCCAAATTCAAGCCGCGTTACTTCATGATGTTGTAGAAGACACTGCACTTACAGTAGAGTTCGTATCTGGTATGTTTGGTGAAGAAGTCGCTACAATGGTAGATTGGTTAACTGATGTATCTAAGCCTGACGATGGTAATAGAGACATTAGAAAGACAATGGATAGGGAACATTTAGCAGCAGCGCCTCGTGATGCTCAGTTTGTAAAAGTTGCAGACTTGATTTCCAACGCAAATGATATCTGTGAGGGTAGCGAAGGATTCGCAAGAATCTATATGAAAGAAAAAGAATTGCTGTTAGGGTCTATGACCAAAATTCATGGCACTGACATATACAATGCAGCAATGAAAATATTAGAAGAATATTATGTAGGAGTACCATATGAAAATGTTTAAAGTATTACTTGCAAGCGGTATGCTTGTGTCGTTGTTCGCAACAGCAAATCCGTTAGATAACATCAAGATTCATGCTGATGTTACAATGATTAAAAATAGTTCAATCTTTGACCAAGAACGAGAAGTCATTAAATCTGCTTACTCAGATCACAGTGGGTTTTACTGGAAAGGTGCATCAGTTGAACATTGTTTTCTTGATGTAATGCAGAATTTTGAAGACAACATGAAAGTTGAAGTGAAAAAGGCTCAAGGGGTTGGTTCATTTGATGTCTATCATAAACCGATTAGTATCTGTTTATTAACTATGTCTGAACAATTGTCTCGCATAGGAACAACACCTGACTATCTTCAAGACATGATGCTCACATGGGCAACAGATGAAGTATTCAAGTTTCCATCTAAAAATGTGAATCCTAGTGAATACCAACTTCGCACCTATGCAATGGCAAGTTACTTAGGTGTATTCGGTGGTTACTATGCGATTCACGCTAACGAATTTGACTACACTGATGAAGAGCGACAGATTGTAGAATCGTATTTTTCAAAGCAATTGATCAAGTCAGACATGAGCAAGCGTGCACCGAGAGGATTAAAGTCATGTGATTTCACGTCAACATCGCGTCTTGCTAAAGGTCTTAATAAAGGTAAAATGAGCGTTGATACTTGCGGTAGTCCTATGCTCAAGTCAACAACTGGTGCTATTGCATTAGGCTTGCGACTTGGTGATCAAGTATTATTCAACGCTGGTGTTAAAAATCTCAAATTAGTACTGCGATCATTTGATGATGAAGGAATTTTCATCCCTTATGCAGCGAGTCGTGGATCAGCGGCGCTAGGTTATACCAGTGAAATACCTATGCACTTAGGTGCGTTAACCGAACTATTGAATACAGTTGGTTATGACTTTCTTGAACATAAAACACCGAATGGGATGCTCGTAAAAGACTTAGTTGCAGCACAAATTAATGTACTCAATGACCCGGATATGTTGCTCAAGTATACCGCAAAGAATGGTGCGTATGGTGGAACTGGTGGACCAACAGTTGCAGACTTTAATAAACTTACCCTAATGGAAAAATGGTCTAGTTCTAATATAAATATCAAGCAAATTGTTCGCCAAAATGCACGATATGTCGACCGCTTTCGTCCTGATCTTCAACAGTTTAGGGATCAGAACTACGTTAAACTAGATCAGTATGGAAGTGTTATTAAATCAAAAGATGATCACATGATCATTGACCCATACATGTTGTATGTGGCTAATAACGATATCACACCTTACATCATGATTGATGTGATACGTGAGTCATACAAATTAACACCAGAATATGATATTGCAAAAACCAAAGCAAAGAAAAGTGACAAAGTCATTTCTTTAAAGTGGCAGAAGCAGCACACCAAAGATGGATTAGTTTCTTGGTTAGATAGTGTTAAATGGGAAGGTTCGCTTGACGATGCGCTAAGTCTAGATGGTTCATTAGGTGAGATTGCACTGGTTGATGGTGAATATGCGCTTAACTATATTTGGGTTAATAGTAATGGTCGTACCAAGCATCCACGAGTTCAGAAAAGGTCAATTGATAAGGTCACTGTGTTGGACGGAAACATTACGCACGAAGCGCGAACAAGCAGATGGATGCCGTATAAATCACAGCGTGAATCGATGAAATTTGAAATCAATGAAGGTGTAATTACAGCGATTGGTACACTGCAATATAATCCAGATCAGCCGTTAGAAGAGACTACGTTCCGAGGTGTCATGGGTACTGGGTTCCTTATTGGCACTGTAACTGAACGAGACATCGTAATATTGCATCTGACTAAATGGTAGTCAGTTGCAACATAAATTATAAAAGGAGAGTAAAATGACAACTGATGCAAAAGCAACAGCAAATGCCACAGGTGGCACATCTAATACAGATACAAGTATGAACGGAGAATACCGCGCTGGTGCTGGTATCTATGTAAATGCAAAAGGTGAATGGACGGACCCGAATGGTGGTGTCCTCACTGGAGAAGCATTAGCAAAGGCAGAAGCACAAGCAAGCGCGAAATATGGTGTTGGGTATAGGGATGGAAATCTATATATTGAAGCAGTAGCAGAAGCGAAACTTCGTGCAGAAGTGGCATTGAAAGCAGAATACAAGAATGGCGGTCATGCAGTTGGTACTGAACTATATGCATTTGCAGAAGTATATGCATGGGCTGGTGGCACAGCAAATGTTGGAACTGACGGCTGTTGGTTTGAAGGCGGTGCAATCGCAGGAGCAAAGGCGGGTGTTGGTGACAAGACTTACTATACAAACGAAGCACTGGGACTCGCAGTTACTAACGACACTTCGTTAAGCGTTGGCACACAAGTAGGCGTAAAGATTGGGGGTGGTTATCAAGTTCCTGATTGGAACAAAGACAGCAAGCCTATTACAGTTGGTGGTGATGTAAACATTGCTCTCATTGCTGGTCTTAAAACTGGTGGTACTGTAACTGTTGATGTTGATCCTGTATATGATATCGGAGAGACGGCAGTAGACAATGTAGTAGATGCTGCAACTGTTATTTCTAAACCAATTGAAGATGCTGGTAAAGTGATTTCTAAACCAATTGTAGATGCTGGTAAAGCAGTGGTTACTCCTGTAAAGGATGCTGGTAATGCAATTGCAGGACTATTCAAGCCTAGCAAGCGTAAGAAAAAATGGGGTTTGTTTTAATGACTATGTCACTAGTAGGTCCAGGACTAACAACTACGTCTTATAAGAAGCGTAAGCAAACTAATCGTACTAAGGTGCAACAATCTATATTTGAAAAACAACATCGTGATCATAATAAGCGTATGAAGCAAAGTGGTGCACATGATCAAATGATGTCGTTAGCAGAATATGATTTGTATGTACGAGGTAACTACAAGCCAGAAAAGAAGAAGTTCAAAGAACTTGTTCCATCGGCTGTGTTTCAACGTGATACAAAGCAATACCCTAGTAAGGGAACTGGTATTGGTGTAGCATCTAAAAAAGAATCGCCTGCGTATACTGGTGAGCAAAAACTACTTGGAATTGCAACAATGCATAAAAGTAATATGGTTCCCATCTTTGAAGATAACAAACAAATGGCAATAGAAATCGCACGAATGAGGAGATAAGCGTTGACAAGCAAGGCTCCTTGTGTTATAATTATTGTATAAGTTAATTAAAGAGAGTAAATACTATGTCACGCAAAACTATTAGTGTTGAAGTACTTCGTACTATTGCTAACAAAGAATTATCGTACACTGGGCGATATACATGTCCTGAGCAACGTGAAGGTGTAACATCTATGATAGAAGCAGCATTGTCTTCTACTGGTAATTACAAAGGCTTTCGTTATCTTGGTGTGGACGAAGTAGAAAATGATCTTCCGGGCATTCGGCATCTTGAAGATGATGAATTCACATTTGATAACTGCGATACTACTCGCCGTCATTATTTTTAAGGAGAAGTAAAATGTTTCAGTCTGTATTATGGTTAATGTTACTAGTTGGTCTAGGATTCGTATTTGGTCTTGAGATCAGCAGCGTTAGAACTACACTACCAGATTACGAAATGGCAGTTGGTTTATGCGTTGCCAACGATGGTGTTGATTTCATGACAATTAATAGTGAAGATTATATGGAATTAGTTACCTGTGTTAATGGTGCTGAATTCAAACTGGCTCCACCATCAAATTATTAATGAATAAAGATCAGGTAATTAAGTCAAATTGGTTTGACAAATTTCACATCGGCAATGATCTTCCAGGCGCAAGACACTTTCGTGATGAAGGTGAATTGCGCGTATGGGAATCAAATAAAATAGAAGCACGAAAATTAGGATGGAGTGAAAACAATGTTACGTACAATATTAACAAACATGGTTATAGGGGCGCAATTGAACCAGGAGTGGGTGTTGCTGCCGCTTTCGGTTGTAGTTTTACATTTGGTTCAAGCGTAGACGAACATCAACCTTGGCCCTATATATTAGACATTGCAAACTGTGGTCAACCCGGCAGTTCTAATGACAAAATTGCACGACTCGCAATTAGTTATATAAATACTTTTAAGCCTACTGATATCTATGTCTGCTGGACATTTCCACAACGTAGAGAATGGGTAGATGAAAAAGGCAATGTGATTGCATTTAAGAATGTAACACCAGCAGAAGCCTCTCAAATTTTATCACAAACTTGGGTAAGTTGGGATAACGCACTATTGTATCTTAGTAATGATTTGTGGGATGAATATAATTATACTAAGAACGTAATGCTACTAGAAGGTGTTTGTTCAATGAATAATATCACATTACACCAAACAAGTGTATTGGATATGAACCACACACAATACCCATACGGAAGGGATTTGACCCATCCAGGACCTGATTGGCATGTTATCATCGCAGAACAATTTCTCAATAATTAATAACTGGTTTAATAACCATATCTCATTAGGTGGCAGTGTTCATATAGTACATGACACTGTTTCACTTATCGGTTCGCCCGAACCATATCTAAATGATATCTATGATAGATTCTCAAAACTAACATTTGAAGATGTAGAGCATTTCATGGGCTCTCGTATCTTAGACAATTCAATGCCCAATCGTGCATTGATCGAAGATGCAACTAAGTTGTATTATCTAGAAGAACAAATCAAACAAGACAAACTAATATTCAAACCGCAACTATTACACGAACCTTGGGCAGATAGATATCGTGTTCATCCAGGTTCGGGTCGTATCGCAGCAATGTGGAAATGTGATCCCATAAAACCTATAGAAAGCATCTATATTCACTTCAATGAAGACATATTTACTATCCCACAGAATAGCACCGAAGTGAGGTCCTCACAGGCGTTCTTAGACGCAATCACTTATAAGGCGACTACTAGCATAGATTGTACAGTGGAAACAGCGTTAAAACGAACGGAACGAGACACCGAATGGGACCCAACAATAGTAAGTACTGTAAATTGGGAATTCATTCGGTATAGTGAAGGGAAGTATTTCTTGGAATATAAACAAGCGTGGCGTGACTACGCGCTCGACTTATGGTTATTATTGAATCGCTAAATTAGACCTAACCCATTCTTGCATTTCATGTTCATTATGCGCATTGATAATTAACCAATAACTATCCTTAGTACTTGCATTAAATAATGTATGCTCTAATGTAGTGTTCACTGCATATAATGAACCAAGTTCAAAATGCAGTGGTTTGTCTTCTAACAAAAACCTAAACCAAGGATTCGCAGTATTAGACAACGCCATTAGTAATCTAAACGTGTCTCGTTCACCACGACCATCTCTATGTGGTGGGAAATAACCTCCAGGCGGCAGTCTCAATATATGTGTTCTGCCACACAAATGTAAAATGTCACTAAATAAATTTTTCATGTCGGTACATTCAAATACAGGGGTTGTTTTGTCGAAATCTAGTTCACTGTACGCTGTACCAAATCTAGCATTCCATTCAAGTATACTATTCAGTGCCGGTCCTGATTGATTTAAACCACTTTCGTTTATAACACATAGACCTTCGCGTTTGATGTGTGGTTTAAATTCATTGTACTGTGACCACTTATCATCAAACTGTGATAGTTCTTCCATAAATCTACTGGTACTAATACTCTTATTTAATAAGATTTGATTTCCTAAATTAAAAATTTCAGACATATGACTATTCCTTAAAAGTGGTGTCGCCGGGAAACAATGGTAATTGTGTGCCGGGTGCACGCTTTGGTATCTTGCTATCAGCACTACTCACACATGCATTAGTTGTACATACAGTTGGTGCGTCAAATAACTTGAAACCTGTCTCTATATTTCCTAAAGGTTGATCTACGCAACTATAACTACGTTTCACACTACCATCTGGTTCCCTGATAATAATACTACGATGACCCGATGAACATTCCCAACCTTTGAATTTATTAAAACCAAATGCGTTGAATCGTTCAGCCTGATCCATGAACCAATGTTTGTTATCTTTATCCATAAACTCAACTTGAAAATGTTGTGGCACTGATTCATTTTCTTCCCAATACAACGGATCACCATCTCTCTTAAAATTAGGTATCGGGCGTGTAACCAACTGAGTTTTGTTCGCTTTATCTTCTGTAAATCCACGTTGAGGCATTCCGTTGTGTAATGCTTTAAGCATTTCTGGTGTATAACCATCTACGATCTTACTTGCTGTGGGATCTGATTGTGGTTTTAATGTACAGTTGATTCCCTGATTATGAAAGAACAATGCATTATCCCAATCCCTATCAAACCATTCTGGAACCATCACTTGGTTAATAGTTACTTGTACATCATGTTCTTGACAGAATATTAACTTATCAGCAAAGACTTGCATCTTTTCTCTAGTGTCTAAATGCTCTGTATGCAAACTTGCTGTAATGCTTGCTCTATGAAATGGTGCTACATTCTTAACATAAGTCTCAAACCACTTCATAGGACGTGACATATTAGTTGTCATGTGAACTGATGTGTAATTAGTGTTATCTACATCATCTGCAAGATGTTTCATTATATCCAAATAGCCCGGATGGAATGTTGGTTCGCCACCACTTAAACTAAAGTGGAAACTATTGAAACCATTGTCTCGTGCTTGACGCTTAATCTCGTCAACTGTAAGTAAACATAACTCAGTAGGTCTAAAGTCTTTCTTGTCGCTACGTGCATAAGGCCAGCAGTAACTACAACGATAATTACAATAGCGTCCAAGCAACCAACTAATGCTGAATAAATCGCGATGCAGCATTGTGCGCTGTCCTACTCTTACTAAATCATCAAAAGGTATTTTAGTAAAATCGTATGTACTGTATTTTAAATCTTCACTCATTTTAGATGCACCATGAAACTTTTTTATCACCATAATATTCTCTAGCAAAACCTTCTGCTATGAGCATGTGTCTTAAACTCTTACCATCTATAATGATATCACCAAGTACTCGACCACCATACTTGTCCCATTTATAAATGGCTACTTGTATAACCGTTGCTGCATTCAACATATCTTTAGTAAACTGTGACGCTTCTTCACCCCATGCTGCTTCTTTGGGACATTCTGCTCTCCAACTCTTCTCTGGAGTGTCTACACCATACACACGAATGCTTAGTTCTTGCTTCAATGGTGCTGGTAAAAAGTTTGCTTCAAATGCAACTGTGTCACCATCAATAACTCTTGTAATTTTATAGTCGTAGATTGTCATCTCAACTTCTTTCGCCATTAGAGGCGATGCTGTTAACATTATAACCACTGACAATAGTATACTAATGTATATTTCCTTAATATTTTTCTTCATGTTAAACTCCTTATAGTTAATCATTACGCACCATTATGCGTCTGTTATAGTATTCATTAATCATTTCTTGTGGATAAAATTCTGTATCAAAGAAATCTGGATTATGATCTTTTAAACTTGTGTTATGAGCATTGTCTTGCCATGCCATTTGTCGCATAAACATTTTATATTGTCTTTCTTCATATGGCAACTCTTCTGTATACTCAGTCATTTTATATTTCTCTCTAAGAGCAGGTGCTAATACTCTGTACGAAAGATGTTCTGGATACCGACATATGGAAACATTATCTAAGAATGAACCTGTATCTGATTCTAAATCTGCTTGCCAACTTTCCATTTTAAGTTGGTCATCCCAAAAAGTATGAGCATTTAATGCTTGTGCCACATACGCGAATGCAATATCAAGTTCAGGTAAATTTGAATGCAAGTGATCTATGACACCCACCATCGTTTCCCATTTAAGACCAGGTCTGATATATTCAATTACAGATCCAATGCCGTCCATGCTAACTCCGATGGATGCGTGTTTAAAGTGTGTTATACTTTCTAACCAAGCATCAGTAAATTTGACAGTGCCGTTTGTTATTATACCAAATTTAATATTTTTACATAAATCATTATCTATTAGGTATTGTAATATCTCGACATTCCATTTACTTAACATGGGTTCGCCACCAGAAAATGATATATGTTCCAAGTGTTCAGTCAATACATATTTCTTTATGTATGTCATATCATCAACAGTTGTTTGCTCTAATACGGTTGATTCTTCTTCATAAAATCCATTTGGAGAATTTGCTGCAACTACTTGTTGCCATTTAGTACTAACATTAGGACCACACATACGACAAGCAAGATTACATAAATTACTTGTTTTCATTATTGCTGTCTTAATATTATTATCATCGTCAGCAACGTGACTCCACGTTTTATTATCTTCTGTTCGTACACTATGTCCCATCACGTTTTCGTGATATCTACATGAGTCACATTCTGGCAACCATGCTGTTTTAGATTGTTCATACTTTTCTAATTCGTTGGCTCGTTTTTCATCCCATTTTTCAAATACAAATAATTCTCGCTGGGCATCATATGGTTCAGTCTCGCAACAATATGTTGATCCTTTTTCTGGATAATAAACCAATCCATTCTTTATCAAACTACATTGACTCATTTATTATTCTTCCATTCTTCATCAGTCACTTGTATAGGATCAATACTTAATTCATTTAATGACAAATGTTCAGGCAACATCATTGCATATTCAATACAATCAACTGCTTCTTCAAATGTCATTAACTTACGACCCGGATGTTTTTCTGCATTATTCGGCAATGTACCAAATGTAACATAACTAACTTTAGGTCCGCCTTGCCAGATACTTTTCAATCCCATAGCATTACTCGCACTACGCAATGCTTTCTTCTCTTGCTGATATGTCCAATCAGACCCTTTTGTCGCCCTGTCCGTGGTGGACCCTATAGACACTATATGTAGGGATTTGCGGGCACTCTGTGCGGTTTTATACACTACATCTAGTAGTAGTGCCTGATGGTACTGCCAGAGTGCACTAGAGTTAATAAAAAAGTCGTATTCCAGTGCTTTATTTCCAATCGTCTTTTTCACATGATTCAATGTTAAATCATGATCACTGATGCTTTGACTAATAAAATCTGTCTGTGGGAATCGTTTGAATATCTCACTCGCCAATCCAATCTCAGGATTACCTGTGCATAATATTTTCTTATTCGTTAAATCAATCATTAATAACTCCTTCTTTATTTATTACTAGATAATACTCGTTAATTAGTTCTTCTGCATAATATGCGGTGTCGAAGAAATCTGGATTATGGTCAAATAAACTCGTTGTATGTGCAACATCTTGCCATGCCATTTGTTGCATGAATTTCTTGAACAAATCATCTGAATATTCAAAATCAGTAGATATATGTTCTATTTTGTATTTTTTACGTAGATCATGACTAATTACACTATAACTTAAATATGGTGCATCAAACAATATATTAATGTTATCTTCCCATTCACAGTCATGTTGTCTATTAAATGACTTGAACCACTTAACTAGATACTCCTTATCTGACCAATATGTATGAACATTTAATGCTTGCGACACATATGCGTATTGTATGTTTACTTGAAGATGATCTTTGAAGATCATATGCGTGTGTTCTACTACATCTTTTAATTTACTCCATCTATGTCCGGGACGTATATAATCAAAACCATCCTTAACGCCGTCTATACTAAATCCAATAGAAGATGTTTTGAGTGATTTATATATAGATTGCCATTTATCATTAAATCGTAATGTGCCATTAGTAGTCATTGCTAAATCAAGATTTTCAGTATAGTTGTTAATCATCATGTGATCAATAATGTCTTCGTACCAACGTATCAACAACGGCTCACCTCCCGCTAAAATAAGTCGTAGTAAATCATTTGTCAGAACATGCTCTTTTAGATACGGTAATGTATGAGAACCATCTACTAACACCTTTCTGTTTTTTTGATCAGATTCATCAATATGATAATAGTCATTAAATGAACTGCTTTTTACTAATTGTGCCCAGCGCGTAGAAATTGCTGGTCCACACATTCTGCACATCAAATTGCATGTATTGCTTCCATTGATAATAGCTGTTTTTATGTTGTAATCATCGTCTTCTACACTATGTAATAGTTGAGATTCAACATAACGAGCAGAAGTACCAGTAGCAATCTCTGATACACGACAGCGATTACATTCATCAATCCAATCATTTTTACTTAAATCGTATAACTGTATTTCAGATTGTCTCTTCTCATCCCAATTCTCAAATTCAAACTCTTTGAATTCTCCTGTACAGCACGGGATTGTTTCAGCATCAGGATTCATCACAAATCCATTCTTAATCAATTTACATTCTGAGTTAGAATTAATCATCGTTCTTGATCATTAATAACGGATGCTGGTTTGCAAATTCAGGACATGCGTCAACTAACTTGCCTCGTTGCAATTCATCCATTTTCAAATTATAATCAATAAACTCTTGCCAATGATCATTGTATGTATGACCCGCATTTAAATACTTCAACACATCGTTTACCTTGGGCCATGCGCTATGCTTTTTTAAATTATATAATGCTAACGTCTTCAAATGGTGTGGTAATACTTGTATATTCATACTACGAGGATGGTTTAATATATTTAAATATAACTGATCATGTTCTAGTCCTCGTGATTCTGCAAACTCAATAACCTCATGTAGTGCACATATATTCAATGCTTGTACAGTACAATGAATCTGAATATACACATTATCTAGTTTAGATAATTCATCAAACGTCCTTTCTACTATATGCCAATGACTAGGGTAACGAATATATCTGTCACGTGCACCGACTGCATCAATTGAGCAATTCAACTGCACACGCTTAAAATGTGACCAATATTCAATCATCTTAGGTGGTACATTAGTTAAATTGGTGTTGTACTTTAAACGAATACCAGATGCTAGATCATGCTCAATACAATAGTCTAACAATTTATATTGACTTACTGCTAATGTAGGTTCACCACCAGTTAAATAAATCTCTTCAACGGTGTGTGCAATTTCAGTAAACGTAATACCTGTCTTTTCCCAATCGGGCCATTCAGTCATGGTATTCATGAATTCTAATGTGTTTTCATCTAATTTCTGTGATGGTTCTTCAAATGCTGCATCTTGTACTTTATTCCAATCTTTAACCCACATGCTACTAGCCCATGGATTACACATGCGACATTTTAAGTTACATAAGTTACCTAAACGTAAGTCAACATATTTAACATCAACTGGAATTTCAACATCTATCTTAACGTCTTCTTTCAGCCATTTTTCATTAAAGCCCGCACGCGCACTACGAACACCAGCGTCTTCTTCTCTGAAACAACGCGCACACATGTCTGGGCGTTCTCCATCAATAAACTGCTTTCTGATAGTTTTATAGGTCGGACTGTTCCACACTTCATCTAAATCATGTTTATAGATTTTATATGGTTTGCCATTCTCTTGTAATATTGTATTCTCGCCTGGCGTACTATTACAGCACACTCGATACGATCCCGCAGCATTAGTTGCTACGTGCATAAAGGGTAAAACACAGAATGTGTCACTTACTTTTTTTGTCATTAGTTTAAATCCATTTCTTATAATCTTTTCCGTCACTATCATCTAGTATCATTACATGATCAATCAATTGTTGTTTATTATCTTGATCATCTAATGCTCCGGGTGCCATGTATGCAGGGCTAATCAGATCACTCGCTCTATTGAAGTGAATACCTTGACTTATCGCCCAGTCATTAACTTCGTGAATGTTATTAATATTTAGCACACTTGGTAAACACGTAATACATATACTCGTATTATCTGGTGAACTTTTATGTATGTCAATTATATTATTACTTACTTGATCCCATATCGCACCACGTCTAAGGTATTCAAAACGCTCACCTATCGCATCTACACTTGCAACTATTATAACACGTTTAAACGATTCAAACAAGGGATAATATGGTTTAATGTCAATTGTTCCATTAGTAATGAATTGTAATTCAATCGTAGATGAAACGTCTGCATCTATCAGATATTTAATTATCTTCTTTACTTGTGGTATCATAAATGGTTCACCACCTGTAAATTTAAGAATCTTTGCAAAATGTAATTGTGGGTATATCTGCTCAATATCTTTGTGCCAACCAGTGTTTGCTTTACGCTTACCAGTTTTTACCGCCCATGAACTTGAACTATAACTATCACACGATACACACGTGAGGTTGCACGTGTTGTTAATCTTCAAGTCCCATTGCTCTGTACCAATGCTATCTGCTAGTACATCGTTCATATACATACGATAACTCTTACCGTTTGATTCTTCGTCTTGCTTACACTCAATACATTCAGGCAACCAACCACGTAGAGACTCTACATAGTATTCACTGTGTAGCGATTCCCAATCATCGGTGATACTAACACCAGATGATGCAGCATTCCAAGCACAACAAGGACGAACTTCGCCTGTTACACCTATCGTTACTGCGTGTTTAAACGCCAAGCATTTTGGCATAGCCTCTATTCACCTGTTGTTTAAATTCGTCACTTGTGTCACCATCAAAGATCATATGTATTCTAGGCTCTTCACTTTTATTCCATACAGAATGCTTATATCCTGTATTTAATTTCATCACTGATCCTGCTTCAAATGGAACAATACCCATATCTTCAAATACGAATTCGCACCCATCAGGATTGTTTAATGCTACATTGGTTGCACCTACGCCAATTGGGTTAGGTCTATCATTGTGAATACCTAACCAACCATCTGGTAGTAATGCCATGAAGCGCACACGACCAAATCGCTTATACAACATTTCATCTTGCATCCATTGTACTGTCTTTGGGCAGAATTTAGCAATGTCAGTCCAGTCACTATGGGTGTTTTCATAATCTTCTGGTAAGTTGTAATCTTCTGCACAATTGGTATGTACGCTACTAAGTCCATGAATAGATAAACTCAACCATCCCGAACTACAAGGACGATGCGCAGTGAAACATGCAGTATATAATAAGTGATTTGCTTCTTCAAACAAATCTTTATGGGGTACATTAATTTCTGGTATTGATATATATGGAAAACGTGTGTTATCCATAATGTAATCAACATCTTCTTTACTTTCTTCTAAAAAATGTGAACCATCTAATATTTTGAAATCAGGTTTAATAATTCTATTTTCTTCATGCCATGCAATTGATTCATCATCAATTTCTTCCTTATCTAATGGTGCACCTTCAAACCACATAATCTATCTCCTATTGTTCAAATGTTAATGTTTCATTATTGGTTGTGCTTATAATCGCAGTGGAAGGACATGTTAAATCGTTGTCATTTATATCCGTACCAGAAAACCAACAATCATCATGCAATGAAGTTAATTTAGTAATTAAACTAATGAAACTCAATTCCATTGCAAACGGCTTACTAAGCATCTTTGGTATAATATAACTATAGATATTAGATGTCCACATCAATGTTCTTTTATTTTCAACTGCTGCAAATAATTTATCATGACCATAGATCAAATCACATTCAATTACTTCCCAATCACTTTGTTGTATCTTTTGCCATACTTCTTGCCAATTACTATATCCATCAAACTGATCAATTACAGTGGGCCATCTTTCAACAGTCAAGTCTCTAAGATTTCCATTTGCATCTGGATGCTGTTCAAGCCACGCATCAACAAACTCTGGATAGTTCATTCCATCCCATTGTTCTAACATATCTCGTTTGAATTTACAACTCAATGGATCAAAATCATATAATACAAACTTCGTATCTGTTGTAAACCCATACTTGTATGCATAGTAGAATAATTTAAATCCTGCTGTTGCACCTATATACTGATCAAATACAGTTCCTTCAATTTGCTCTGCGATATCAGGCTGACTAGATTCCGTATTTACAAAATATATAGGACTGTCTGGTGCAAACATATTGGTTATCATTCTATTTGCTTGGTATGATATTTTATCACTATCAAATGGCAAACCTTGAATAGCCTTCTCAAATTCAATCGCACCAACCCAAGGCTTTAGTGTGACTAAACAATCCATGAATTCTGTACTCAATCCAGGCACAAGTAGTTCTTGTCGTAATGACCATGTCAATAATGGATTGCATATTTTATGATGATATTGTTCATCGAATTGTTCATGTGTTACCCAAGGTTTCCAAGTTGCTTTTTTATTCATTAATCTTGTATTGCCGATTTTACCGATACCAAATAAACTATCCTCAAAATCTTCAACTATTCCTGCTTTTCTAGTTTTCCAATTGTAACTTTCTTTCTCATGACGTGTACCTTGACGAGAATAACGATCTGCTACATCTTGTTCGTATAATACATCAGCGGGATCTTGTACACCCTCTGCATACCAAGTGTCTAAATTAATTAGTATAATGTTTCTGTCAAAATGTGAAAATCTTTCATCTTTGGTTTGCAGTATGTTTCCAGCGACCATCCATTTGTCTATACCGAATTCGTCATTGATGCGATTTATTTCATCAAGTAACTTTAAATTAACTTCGTCTGTCGCAGACCAACAACCATCAAACCACATGCATACGTATCTATATCCTAGTTTACGCATTGCGATCAACCAACTAATTTCTGATTGTCCTACAATGTTAACTATTCCACCACGTAGGTGATTGTTGTGTTCTACCTCTGCTACTTCACGTAACTTTTGCTTTAATATTGGTGCGTCACTTAGTTCAATACTATCGGTGTTATTTGAGTTGAATGCGTGTACTATAGGCCATGCATTTTCTCCATGATAATAATTCCATAAACTTTGTCCTTTCTTCATTATTCACTATCCTGATGATCTGGTTTTTTTCGTTGACATGCTAATACGCATAGTTTTGGTGGATTATCACTATCAAATCCCTCGTCCCATAAATGTGTCCAAAATACGTCATGTTTCATAACTGTATCTAGTCCATGCTTTTCTGCATTATTCCATTCTGGGTCATCTTTTTTAAGTTGTTCTAATACTGGATCTGATATATCCATACCTTCAAGTTGTGGGTATTCTGCGTCTGTGGCATAATGACAACAGGGCCATACTCTACCTTCTATGGTCAATTCAAATATTCGGTTTACATCACCATTTGGTAATGTCTCACATTCAACGTCACATACGATATTATTTTTATTGGTGAATTCAGAATTTTCGATACGCAACTCCTATTTTATTAAGTCGTTCTTTTAATTGATCTATCTCAGATTTGCCAAGACTCTCTGCAAAATCAAAATCTACTATGAATATCATTGGTATACCAAGATCATTTGCTTGTTTTTGTGCATCTTCTAATTGGTGAACATTCCATTCAAATAATATAAACTGCCATTTAACTCTACCACCATTTGCATGAAATGTCAACATATTGTTATATGCTTTGTCGAATTCTACACCTTCTCTATATTTCCAATTGGTATCATGATCTAATCCGTCAATACCAAACACAATAACAATTCGTTTACCATACTGATCTGCAAGAGATTTATACCATGATGCATTACGTAACCCACCATTCGTATTAATCATCATTGTTATGTCAGTAGTGGTCATAGCATAATCAATCATATCTTTCAATTGTGGATTCATTACTGGATCACCGAACTCACCACATATTTTAATATGACGTACATTGTCTTGTCCAGTGGTAATCGCTTTGAATGTTGATAATTTCATATGTGAAAGTGTCAACCATGATATCTTCTTACCAGTATCTTTATCAGTTCTTGGACAACCACGACATCTAGCATTACAATGTGTGGTAACTGCCATTTCAAGATCAATGCTATCTATATCATCATATTTATATTTTGTCATTTTTATTACTTATTTTTAGTACAAAAATGTGCACATATGGCTGGTGGATTATCACTATCAAATCCTTCATCCCATATATGTGTCCACCATATCTCATGCTGCGACACCTTATCAAATCCATGAACTACTGCATTATTCCAATCAGGGTCTTCTTCAAACAGTTTATCCCATACGGGATCTGTAAGTTCACTATCAGGATTTTTAATATATGTTGCATAATAGCAACATGGCAATACCCGACCCTGCACTGTCAGTTCTAGTGGTCGTTGAACCATTCCTTCGTCCATATATTTATTAACTCCGACCGAACATTCAATATTATTTTTATTTTTATTAGAAAATTTATTAGATTCCTTGATAGTCATGTACTCCTATATTTGCAAACCTCAGTCTAAACTCGTCTATCTTTGCAGGATTAGTTTGTTCTAGATATTGTCTATATTCACCATCAACTAAAAATGTCTGGTTAAGACCTAGTGATAATCCTCTTGCACGTACTTCTTCCAGTTGGTGTTCATTCCATGAAAACAATATAAATTGCCAAGTCGCGTCACCGCCATTTTGATGGAACGATAACATATTGTTATATGCTTTGTCAAATATTACACCTTCTCTGTACTTCCAATTAGTGTCATGATCTAATCCATCAATGCCAAAATGTATTAATAGTCTTTGACCATATCGTTGAGCAAACGTTTTATACCACTCAACATTCCTAAGACCACCGTTTGTGTTTATTAGTATGTTCATTTTATCATACCGCAATGCATGATCAAGAATCTTACCCACACTAGGATTCATCATAGGATCACCGAACTGTCCACAGAATTTAAGTTGACGTATTTTTTCAGTTTGCGGGTCAAATATGAGTTTAAATGTTTCAAGTGACATATGCTCTTGTACTAACCACGATTGCGGACCGCCCGTTATCTTGTCAGTGCGAGGACAATATCTACACCTTGCATTGCAATATGTAGTTATTTCCATTTCTACTTTTATTAGATCAACATCTTCGTATTTATATATCATTGTTCATATCTATTAAAAAATCAGTAAGTGGCATCTCAAGATAATGTTCAATCATCTCATTTAACTTCATCTTAGGATTATATCTATTTTCTAAATCACGAGTGTACTTACGCATCTTAGTATATTGGATATAATCTCGTTGATTATTTTCCATATAAGTTGCAAATTTATCCATCTCTGGATGATCTGCTTCGTGCTTTCTTAATTTATTTATTATCGCTGACCTATAAGGTTCAGGCCATACCGCTGGGCTTAATATCTTTGGTGTCTGTAATATGTTAGCAGTAATGAATATCAAGTCAATGTCACTCTGCTTCCAGTATTCATAAAATTCTGGCATCTGAAATATATTATGTGCTTGTATAGTAATACCCAATGCCAAGTCTATATGCTCTATGTCATTCAGTACACTCAGATTCGCTTCTACTTTACTCCAATCACCACCTTCGCGAATGTAATCATAAACATCATTGACACCATCAAGTGACACTTTGATATTAACATGCTTGAATTGACTCCATATTTCTATTAAGTCATATTTCTTAAATGTTAAATGACTCATGTTAGATGCATATCGTAACTTGATTGTAGATCGTAAATGTACTGGGATAGATTCAAGCAAGTCGTAATGTTCTTGGTTAATGATTGGTTCACCACCAGTAAATTGTAGTATCTTAACAGTATCCCAGAAGCCGTCCCATTCGTTTATGCTCTCAAACAGCGTAGTAGGTCGTAGGAGTCGTGTTTCGTGATAACCAGAACCCATATACTTTTCTATGATATCTAAGTCCTGTACACGCTTGTACGAACTATGTGTGCTGCACATAATGCATTTCAAATTACAGAAGTTAGAAACCTTTAATTCTATCCATAATGGAGGATTATCTACAGAGTAATCATCATTGAGTTTAATCAAGTCTTTATAATTATGCCAATCATCTTCAAACCATTGCTGTCTATTTGATTTAACACCACTTCCTTCATTGTGCCAACATACATCACACTCTGATGGTATCTCATTGCTAGTGAGTGCCCTACGAAGTTCTTTGTATTTGTCATTATTCCATGTGTCTTCAATAGCAGCGCCCGGCTCATTAAAATTTGTATCTTGTGCTTCACAGCAAGGTACGATATCACCGCCCGCAGTTCCGTAAGTATGCATGAATGGTATCATACAAAATGAAGTTGTTTTTGCTAGTTCGTTAATATCTTTCATTTAATAATTTCTTATATCCTTGTATGTATTCTTCTGCATTATTGTTTCGTAAATCAAATAACGTGTTCATCTGATCTAAATAAATCTCACTATTATCTTCTGCGTTATTAGTTTTACACAGTGAAATTAACAATGTATATGCTTTCTTTAATTTCCAATGACAGTCTTTATATTGCTCTTCTACCATCGTTCTCAAATTATTTTTATATGTATCTGTCTGATGCGCAATACTCAACCAATCTGGCTCATGTATAGTCTGTAACATAATCTGTACACCTATATCAAATCTTGCCCATTTCATCAAGTCTATTAATACAGGAGCATTTAATGCACCAACTGTGCACGCAACAAATACTTCTACCTTATCATATTTAGTGCCTAACTCAGCCCATTTTTTGAGAACAGTTTCTATATCAGGAAATTTAGATGGGTGACGCAAGATGTCGTTTAATCCACCTACTGCATCTATACTATTCGTAACTCTCAAGTTATTGAATTCTAGTAGATAATCTAAGTTCATCTTTGCTGGCCAGTATGTGCAATTTGTAAAAATCTCAATATCTATATTTGGCGCAATACCACTATCTACTAATCTCTTAATGAATCGTAAAAACTGCTTATGCATGAACGGCTCACCGCCTGTAACTTTCATATTTTTTAAGTGAGATAATTGATCCATGCTTAGTGAATCTAAATCATATTCCCTATTCTTTGAAAAATGTTCTAGTACTTCATTTGTAACTAATTTAATTGCACGAGCGTCTTTATCCCATGTATGACTATACTCAGGTCCGCATCCCACACACGCGAGATTACACAGATTTCCTACTGTGATCTCAAGATATTCTAATTGGATTGAATCTGTAAAGTCATTAAAGAATTCATCTGCTTCTGTTCGCATACTAGCATGACCACTATCTTCATCGGCTTTACATTTCCAACAACCCTTGTGCCATTCGTTCTTTAACATTGTCTCACGGATATCTTTGAAAACGTACTTGTTATCATCTTCCGACAAGTAACGATCATGGAATTTACAACAAGGCGTAGCAGGAGTGCCGTTTGCAAGCATTGCTGCCTTGAATGGATATGCGCAGGCGTTACTCGGCAAATTTGCCATTATTTTTATACCTCTTCAATGCCTTTGCTAAGTTGATACGATTATATGCACGATCACGATGAAACATATCCCATTCTGGTGTATCTGGTGCTTGTGCAATATGTATCGTATTAGTCTCACTAAATCCATAATGATCACATACAATTTTATGCGCTTCTCTATATTTGTTCGGCATAGTATCTGGGCTGAACTTTTTCATTAGCGCATTAGACAATGCTACATTCAAATGAATTCCGTGATTCCATTCTGTCTGTACACGCATACCGCAACGATCTTCATCTAATCTGCTGAACACAATACCAGCACGCCAGTTGCCACCGCTTAATCCTTTACCAGTGCTGAATGCAACCATCTTAATACAATCATGTGACAAATCAACATCAATATCAAAACAAGTTCCAAACCATGCACAGTCTACTAGAATAGGTATATTCTTTGCTGTACACTCTTCAATTAACCAATCCCATCGCTCGTGCTTACGTCCGTTACCACTGAATGGAATACTAATGATAACCGCATCACCTACGGATAATCCCGTATCGTCAATACTATCTGACCAATTCATTTCTGGTCCCAACCACACATCACGATTGTATGGGTACTCACCTCTGAACACCTTTAAGTTCTGTCCAGTGGCGATGC